>Ga0256831_1000103_pt1 | contig 42928 bp, 61 predicted proteins | sample 132544metaG_FD_189087 | JGI IMG/M metagenome (GOLD analysis project Ga0256831, IMG submission 189087) | Hydrothermal vent microbial communities from Lau Basin, Pacific Ocean - 132-544 | ecosystem: Environmental > Aquatic > Marine > Hydrothermal vents | place: Pacific Ocean: Lau Basin | collected...
TAGCACGAAATACCCTGCATTTATACATCAAGGGCATCCGCCAACCGCCCCTTGATGTAGCACTCCGGATTGAGGAGCTGACAAACGGGGAAGTAAGAGTTGAAGACCTTGTAATCCCCCGCAAAACTCCTGCGGGGGTGAAATAGATGCTGAGCGCCCCCCTTACTTTTCCTCCTCCCACCGTGCCTTCCACCCCCGAGGCACGTAAGGCGCCTGCTGCGGCGGGCGTCCTCTTTTTCATGGCTCCCTCCTCGCTGGGGTTAAAGGTAGGGAAAAGGGGGAGACCGGTTAAGGGTAAAGCCAATTACTACTTCCCTTTCTGGAGGAAACCGTGTGTAAGCCGGCATTCGTAGAGCTTGCAAGCGAGATTTCAGCAGACCTTTTGCACGAGGCAAAGAAGAAGGGATACACCCGCCGGATCCTCGGAATGAAGATAGGAAAGAAGGAAAAGACGCTGCACAACATTGCATCAGACGTTTCTAAAAGCCTTACCCTTGCAGAGTTCATCGGGATTTTGACGGTTATAAAGGGAACCGAAACCCTGCGCCAGCTGGCTCACCTTGTTGGCGCAGAACTTGTGGAGCTTCCCGATGCCTCTCCCGGCAATCCCATGCAGGCAGCCCACGCACTGCAGGAGTTCGGCAAGTTCATAGAGACCCACGCCAAGGCCATTGAGGACGGCGTGATAACAGAGGAGGAAGCAGAGGAGATAAGGGAGAGGGGATACAGGGCAATTCAGTCAATTCTGAAAGTAATCCTACCGTTGGAGGTGAAGTGATGAAAGCTAATAGTTATTATAGCACAACAAGGCGCATTGAATGGTGGTTGTGGGGTTGTAAGAGCGAAGAGGAGTATAACCGCAGGATAAAGTCTCTCAAAGAGCAAAAATTCAAGTTCACAGAGCAACAGCTTGAGGAGAGGCGGAAGAAAAGAGACCTGATTGGGTTCCTTTCCTGCGATGCTAACTTTGCAACGGGAACTTTCACAAAAAGTGGCGTTACTATCCACAGAGGAGAGGTTAAGAGAACTATCAGGGAACTCTCCCTTATACTTCAGATTCCACGGACAACTATCATCCGCTATCTGAAAGAACTGAAAGAACTTGGACTTATATCTATCCGAAGAGAGAACCGCCAAACCATTATAACTCTTCACTTTTACCCAAAAAAAAGTGAGGAAAGCCAAGAGACACAATCCGTGGACACTTCAGAGGCTAAATCGTGGACACCTGAAAGCCAAAATCGTGGACACCAGAAATCAAGTGTCCATGAACACCAAAACCCAAACGACAAACCTAAAGAAAATCAAGGAGTTAAAGAGCAAAGGAGAGTGTCCACAGAGAAGGCTATGGACACCCAAAATTACCAATCCGTGGACACCAAAAACGGCGAATCGTGGACACCTAAATCGCAAAATCGTGGACATATGAATAATAAGAACTATAAGGAAGAAAAAGAAATACTTGAAGAAAAAGAACAGAATAATACACACACAGAGAATAACAGCGCGCCGCCTCAAAATTCTGGTTCTGATTCTGAGGAAGGAAAAAAGATTGATAGGGGGATAGTAGAGAGATTAGCAGAAGAAGTTATCAGAGAGTTCAAGCTTGAGTTCAAGAGAAGATACAACCGCTATCCCATAGTCTCTAACAAATCAAGAAAGCTCCTTGTAGAAAACCTCAGCGGCGCCCAGAACCTTGAGGAGCTTCAGGACACCGTTAAAACCCTCATAGAGAACATCCCTAACTACTTCACAATGAATGATACCTGGGTCAAAAAGCAGGGTTACAGCTTCTTTGCCTTCTGCCATCGCCTTGAAGAGCTGACGGCTCTACCGGATACGACCATCCACGTCAACTTTGGCTGGAGCAGGGAAAAAGAAGTTGGGGAGGTGACGGCATGGTAAACGAGATAACGCTTGAGAAAGTCCGCCCCGTTATCCTTAACGGGCAGCAGTGGAACGAGCTCAAAAACTGCGGAATCTCAGCCAACCAGCTCTACTGGGCTATTGCCCCTAACAAAGCTCCCATCCCTAAAGACATGGTAGAAGCCTGGGCAGACAAAATCCGCAGGAACTCTCACAACATACTTGTTCTGTTAGGGCCAACGGGAGTAGGAAAGACCGTTTTAGGCATCCGCTACATGGTCAAGTGGATAGCCGAAGGTCTCTCTCCCGTTATCTACATCCCCGGATACATCTTAGACGGACTCCTTGAGGGGGGGCTGAAGATAGTTCTCCGCTACCACGAAATCCTGGGACACATAACGGAATTCACTTCCGTCTATAACCCAACTCCCGACGGCGAAAACGTTCAGCTTAAAAACCTTGCTCACAGATACCAGCTCATAATGCTTGACGACGTAAGGAAAGCCCACGCTGAGCTGATAAACAACCTTGTGGAGCAGGTCTATCAGACGGGAGCTCGTCTTGTAATGACCACTAACCTAACGCCTGGTGTATTCAGGGAACTGCTTACCGAGAGGACAAGGAGCAGAATGGAGGCCCTCGCTTACGCTCTTACTCTTGAGTGCGAGGACCTCAGAAAGGGGGTAAGGCAATGAACAGAAAAGAATTAGAGCTAACAGTTCTCGGAACAATTCTATCAGATTTCTGGGTTGGTGATGCGGCTTTTGAACAGCAGGCTTTTGACTGGGCTATGGCGAACCTGATGGAAGAAGATTTCAGGATAAGTGAACACAGAAAAGTCTTTCAGCTGATTAAAGAACTTCATGAGCAGGGAAAGAGCAGAACCGAAATTGTCAGAGAAGTTGAGAAGAAGTTTGAGAGCCTATGCGCCTACATGGTTGAGTTTGCCGTTGTTACGCTGGAGAGGTTCCTTGTTTACGCAAGGGAGTTAATTCAGGACACAGTTGAGAGACAGAAGGCTGAAATAGGTCAGCTACTTGCTCAGAAAGAGATAACCGAAAAAGAAGCTATAGAGAGGCTAAACGAGGTAGGGAAAAGGCTTGAGGACAAGGATAAAAAGCCCATAGATGCGTTTGTGGAGTTCTTCAGCGAAGTAACAGAGGGGGAGAACAAGCGCCTCTATTCAGGGTTCCCTCAGCTTGACGGTTATGTGGCGTTCAGGCCGGGGGAGGTCAGCATCATAGGAGCGAGGCCATCGGTTGGAAAGACCGCTACTGCCGTTGTTATGGCCTACAACCAGTTGATCAACGGCAATAAGGTTCTCTTTTTCTCAATGGAGCTCCCGGCCAAAGAGATAATGCTGAGGGTTCTCTCATACGTAACGGACTGGAACCTGAGAGAGATTAAGAACGGAAAGGTCCCTCTGGAGGTCTTAACCGAGAAAGCAGATGAACTCTCTAACCTCCCTCTAATCATCTACGACAACCCAAACCTTACAGTCCCTCTAATCAGAGCCAAGATCCAGCAGCACAAGCCCGATATCGTTTACATTGATTACGTTCAGCGGATTATTCAGCATAAAAAGTTTGAAAACCGCCTGGCTTTCCTTAACTACGTCAGCATAGAGCTAACCAACATCGCCAAGGAGTTCAAGGTTCCCGTTGTAGCCCTTGCCCAGCTAAACAGGGGAACGAGAGCAGGTAAAGACGTTCCCACCATGGAAAACCTCAAAGACACAGGTCATTTAGAGCAGGACGCAACGAACATCATCCTGCTTCACAGGGACTTCAAGGAAAGTCCTCACGTTATGCAGTTCTTAATCGCAAAGTGCAGGGAGGGAGCTCCCCGTGAAAGCATCTCTTACCCGTTTGTAAATGGATTCCCTCAGCCAGACCCTAACAAACTGAGGCCTGAGCCGGTTCCCTACGGCACTACTGAAGATGAAGGAGGAGAGGAGGTGGCAGATGAGCTGTTCAACTTCTAACAGCTTAACAATAGAAATTCCAGCTATACCTCCCAGCGTTAATCACTACTGGGCCGCTCGCGGTAAGCGAAGGTTCCTTACTAAACGAGCAAGAGAGTGGAAAAGGTTGGTAAGAAACGAAATTAAGCGCCAGCTACCTAAACACAAGCCTCTAACTAAAAGAGTGTCTGTAAAAGTAACTCTCTGCGTTCGCTGCAGGCGTGGAGACGTAGATAACCGATTAAAGGCGATTTTAGACGCGTTCAACGGCCTGGTATGGGTAGATGATAGGCAGGTGGACTTTCTCGCAATAGAGAGGCGAATAGAGGGGTCAGAGAGGACGATAGTGGAGGTGTCTGAGTGTACTGGCGAAAGCCAAAGGTAAAGTGGAGGGCAAAGAGCATAGATGAAACTTTTGCCGAGCTTCCGGAGTTTCTCACATTTAAACAGGTAATGGAGCTCCTCCAGATTTCAGAGAGAACCCTCTGGCGGATCATTTCCTCCGGAGAGCTTGAGGCAACCCACTGCGACAGGAAGGTCAAAATTCCAAAGCTTGCGCTCCTTGAATACCTGCAGGAGAGGAACTTCCTCAACTGGGAGGACGTAGTGAGGATAAAGAGGGAGACGAAGAAGGAGATGAAGCTGAAGATGGGCATTCCTACAAAAGACACTCTTGACCGGTTCTGCCAAACTCTGCCACTTTGGAAGGCTACTGTACTTAAGGTGAAGGATTAGGAGGTAGTATGCCTGCTAAGTACAGCGACGAGATTATTGAATACGCCAAGGAGCTTTACCTAACGGTTGATGAGAAGGGGAACCGGGTTTACTCGTTTCAACAGATAGCGGATAAATGTAACGAGCGTTTCAACGTTAACGTAACGAAAGTAACGGTCAAACGGTGGGCAGACCGCTACGGCTGGCACAGGCTTCTCCATCAGGCGATAGTAGTTTCCGCCTACGACGAGGAGAGCAAGAAAGAAACAGAGGCGACCATCACGAAAGTTGTAGAGAAGCTCCCTGCCGATGAAGAGCTGATTGAGAAGTTAGCAAGGGCCAAAAGGTGGGTTGTTGTTAATCATCTCAAGATGGCCAAAAAGCTTTACAGCGAAATTCAAAAGAGGGATGCTTCTGACAAAAGGTTTGCAAGGCTGTGTGAGGTTGCCAACCAGGTAGGCAAGTCCGTTTACGAGATGCTAAAAGAAGTTGATGAGCAGAACGAGAACCAGCCTCCAGTTATCATTATCAGCGAAATAGACCCCTCCAAAGTAAATTCCGGGGGTGGAAATGCCGGAAATTGAAATACCCCCGGGAACTCCCGTAATCAACCTTGGCTTTCTTCCTTACCAATTGCGCCTTATCTGGTCTGACAAACCGTTTCTTGCACTTATCGGAGGAACGGGAACAGGAAAAACTTACTTCCTCCCAAGATGGCTTTACATCAAAATGGGAGAAAACCCAGGAGAGGAGTGGATCGTTTCAGCCCCAACCCGGGAGATGCTCAAGAGGAATCCCATTAAATACATCCGGAAGTTCTTTGACGAGAACGGTATCGGGTATGAGTTCAACAAGGCAGACCTCGTAATGGAAGTTAAGAACTTAGGGATTATTTACTTTATCTCAGCCGAAACTCCAGACAGGATGCAGGGAATCCACGCAAAAGGAATAGCGGGAGACGAGGCGGGACTTTTTGATAGGCTTTGGTGGGACACTGCCGTTCAGAGAATAGCCTACAAAAAGGGGCAGATTCTCCTTACAACCACTCCCTACTCTCACAACTGGCTGAAAACGGAAGTCTGGGATAGATGGATAGCAGGAGATCCTAACTTTCACGTTGAGAATCCAAGTTCGCTGGATAATCCCTACTATCCCCGCCAGGAGTATGAAAGAGCAAAAAGGACCCTCCCTGAGTGGAAATTCAAGATGCTTTTTGAAGGAAAATTCACAAAACCTGCGGGGCTCATCTACGATGATTACGAGACTGTTGAACCTTTTGATATCCCGGAAGGCTGGTATCGTTTTGGCGGCGTGGATTTTGGATTTAATAACCCCTTTGCTGTTATCTGGCTGGCTGAGAACCCGCAAACAGGGGAGATATATGCATATAGGGAATTCAAGAAAAGCGGGCTTACAGTTGACGATATGGAGAAGGTCCTCAAGAAGGAAAAGTGTAGCGTCTATTACGGAGATCCGGCCAGTAAGGAAACGCTTGAAACTCTTAAAAGCAGAAAGGTGAACATAAGACCTGCCAAAAAGGACGTTTTAGCCGGGATTTCTTTTGTTCAGTCCCTCTTTAAGTCCCGAAAGCTCAAAGTGTTCAGGAACCTCGTCTATACCCTTGACGAGCTTAACAGCTACCAGTGGGAGACAGATAGAACGGGAGAAATCCTAGACAAGCCGAGGAAAGAAAACGACCACCTCTGCGATGCATTGAGATACAGCATTTTCACTTATAGCTCAGACAAGCCTGCCGTTCCAAGTGTTAGACCCGCAGGAGCAAAGAGACTTACAAGCCGAATTCTCAGGAGGTTTTAAATGACCGTTCCAACGAAGAAGCTCACAACCGAAATAACCAGCAACTACGCATGCTTTGAGCAGTTCCTCACCTACCTACCGGATCCTGCCGACGTTCTCTTAAACGACCCGGAGGGAGCTTACGAAGTCTTTCGGAAGATGATTTTAGACCCTCACATAAACGCTAAGATTCAACAACTCAAAGACGAAGTTCTCTCAAAGGAATTTCACATAGTCCCGGCGGATGAATCGGCAAAGGCAAAAGAGATAGCTGAGTTTGTTAAGGCGGCAATCTACGAGAACCTCAACATAGAGCAGGACTTTGCGGAGCTCCTTTCTGCAATTGAATACGGCTTCTCCGTCTCAGAAGTCGTATGGAAACAGGAAAACGGCTACTGGCTCCCGGACTCTCTGAAGGCGAGAAAGCAGGGAAAGTTCCGTTTCAATACCAAGTGGGAGCTCCTCTACTACGACCCCGTAGAGGGATGGAAAAGGCTTGATACCACCTACAAGTTCATAGTTCACAGACACAACCCGCAGGTAGAGAACCCTTACGGAACCCCGGTTCTCCTCTCCTGCTACTGGCCGTGGATGTTCAAAAAGGCCGGCTGGAAGTTCTGGCTGAAAGTAGCAGAGAAGTTCGGAGTCCCGACGGTTCTTGCTCTACTGAAAGGAGAGGGATTCCCGGAAGGCCAGTTAGAGGAGGCTGCTAATTACGTGGCGGAAGCTCTCTTAAATATTCAGGAAGATGCTGCCGTTGCCCTCGTTGGAGTTGATAGAGTAGAAACCCTTGAGAGCAAGGGAAGCGCTGAAGACTTCGCACGCCTCATAGAGCTGTGTAACGCTGAAATCAGCAAGGCCATTACCGGGGAAATCCTGACGGCAGATAAAGGAAATACTGGAAGCTACGCCCTTGCTAAGGTGCACATGGAAACCCTTAAAAGACGGGGCAGAAAGGTTGCTAAGGCGCTTGCTAATACCCTTAACCGCACCCTCCTCCGCTGGATAGTAGAACTTAACTACGGTAAAGACCTTCTCCACTTAACTCCAAAACTTCGGTTTGACTTTACGGAAATTCCGGAGTGGGAACAGGTTAAAGACGCCATAGACAGAGGGGTTCCTGTAAGTAAGGAAGCCCTTTATTCAATGTATAGCTTGCCCAAGCCTCAAAATGACGAGGACGTTTTCATCTCTCCAAAGCTTGCCGCTGGAGGTGCGAACTTCTCTGATTTTTTTACTTTGCCGAGGAGGGTCAGGTTGAAGCCTTAAACGACGTAACAGAGCTTGATTTTACCGTTCAGCCATACTTAGAGAGAATCAAAAATGACGTTTACCTCTTCCTCCTTCAGGCACTCCCCTACATTACAAGGAGAAAGAACATTCCGAGGGAGCTCTTTAAAGAGCTTGAAACCACCACCTACAAGCTCCTCATCCTCTCTCTCCTTTTTGGGATGGTCCACGTCAAGGAGAAAGAAGAGCAAGTGCAGTTTTTCTCCGATGGTTTTGACGTCACCTTTGAAGAGGCCGTTGAGTTCATGAAAGAAAAGCTCTCACTAACCCCTGAAGAGTTTTACTCCCTTGATGCTAAGGCAAGGTTCAGAGCGTTCACGGTTGCAAAACTCACAGGGCTTGATGCCATAGAGCGGGTAAAGGAAAAGTTTGTCAAGGCATTAGAGGAAGGAAAAACCTTGAAGGAGTGGATAGAGGAGTTAGGAGAGGACGGCATTTTACGAACTGTTGGTTTCCACCACTCTAACCCCTGGTATCTTGAAACTGTATTCCGCACCAACATCTCAACCGCCTACAATGCAGGAAGGCTTATGCAGTTTGCACGGAGCAAAGACAGGATTAAGCTCCTTGAATATGTTGCGATAGACGATAACCGGACGACGCCACTATGCAGAAGGTTAGACGGAACAAAATTACCGCCTGATGACCCGTTCTGGGCAACATACACTCCCCCCAATCATTTCAACTGCCGTTCAACCGTGAGGGCGATTTTCAAAGGCTCCAGCGAGGCTAAGAGGGCAAGGGTAAGAAAGCCAAAAGACATCCCGCCGGTTCCGGAAGGTTTTGCCGGGAGTCCGCTTGATAGCTGGTGGAAGTTAACGGGCTCTATGGCTAAGAGAGTCATAAAATACGGGTTAAAAGATAAGGTTCTGGAGAAGGCTAAGGGACTCTGCCAGAAAAATCTTTCTGATGACTGGTGCGAGGAGTACAGGGAAGTGGAGAAATATTTGCGGGATGCGGAGGAGATTATAGAGAAACAGCAAAAGGCGGAACGGGAGTTTTTGAAACTGCTGAAGGAGTTTGACTTTCAAAAACCAGAGAAATCTTTCAAGAAGTTGTGGGTGAGTGAGAGGACGTATATCAATCACCTGGGAGACCGCTTTGAGGAAGGAGTGATTTCCGGTTGGAGAGATTACCTTGAGAAAACATTAGAAACCTTTGCTTACTACACAGGGGTGTATTATGAAGTTTACGAGAGATCATGGGACAGAATTCTCTACGACAGGAAACGTCAATGGATGGTTGTTCTGACAGAAAAGGGACGTATAATTTCAAGTATGAAAGTAACCAAACCTTTGAAGGAGGTTTTTGACAGCCATATCCGCAAGGCCAAAAGGGATAAACAAATCCTTGCAATTCACAGAGGGAAGACAAATGAAGAGCTTAAAGCTAAAGTTGAAAGAATACTTAAGGCTTTACGAGATAAGAAGCAGGAGAATAACAGCAGATAGAATTATTGATGACCCTGGTATAGACTATGATATGAATGAAGCTACATCCTTTAGGCAAGACCTGGAGAAACATAAACATCTCCTTACTCCTGAAGAGCTTGCCACCTTAGAAGAAGCTGATAGAAACTTTCTTGCAACTTGGGAAAAAGTTAAGGACATAGAACCTAAAACTCCTTACAACAAAATAGCGAAAGCCTTTCTTGAAGATATTGCAGAAATAGCCCGAAAGTCTCTTTCTGAAAAAGCCACTGCCTAATCCTGCCGGTTTCGTCTAATTTTTCTTCCTACCATTTCAAAATTTTGAACTACCCCTCCCTTTCTTCTCAAAACTTCCGCCATCCTGCTTAACCCTGCCAATTCCTGCCACTTTTCTTTTTTCTCTGCTCTATCCTGAAATCAAAAGCCTACCGGAGGCGCTTTTGAGGATAGAGCTTGCAAAAACAGGCAACTGGAACGGTCAAATCCTGACAGAAGAACATCTAAAGCAGGTCATTGAAACGTTCAAAGATGAGGTTCCGATAGTTTTAGGCCATTTCAAAGCCGACCACATGCCTGCCTTTGGCTGGGTAAAGAGTGTTGAGCTTTCGGAGGATGGAAAAACTCTCTACGGCAACGTAGAGCTCTCTGAACCCCTCAAAGAAGCCTACGACTTCGGCCTATACCGTAAATGGTCAATAGGTCTCAGGAAAAACACAGAGGGCAAGTGGTACCTTCACCACCTTGCGTTTTTGGGAGCCGTACCCCCGAGAATTAAGGGGTTAAAAGTTCTTGAGATGTCTGACGAGGGGGTAGAGACTTTTGAGTTTTCCTCATCTCCAAAGTGGAAGTCTTTTGCCAGAACCGGTTATCCGATAGCGCCACCGGATACTTCCTGGGATCCTGACGCTGCTAAGAAGCGAATCGTTGAAAAGTTCGGCTGGACAAAACTTAAGACTTGCGTTGGGGCTGTTGACGTTTCAGAAGAAGAAACCCCTCAAAGCTATTCTAAATACAAGTTCCCGTTCTGCGACGTCATAGACGGCGAGATCAGGATAGTTCCTAAAGCCGTTTCAGCAGGTCTCGCATACATCAATGGTGCAAGGGGCGTGAAGGTAGATGAGTCCCTTGCAAGGGTAGTTAAACCCGTTCTTGAAAAGCTCAGGGAGCGGATAGAGAAGGCAAAAGAGAAGAAGAACTTTTCAGACGGAGGTTCTGATATGACTTTTGAGGAGCTAATGAAAAAGTATGAGGAGCTTCAGAAGAAATACGAGGAAGCTCAAAAGAAGTCTGAGTTTGCAGACTCTCTGAAGAAAGAGCTTGAAGCCTACCGCAAAGCTCTTAGGGAGCAGAGAAAGGAACAACTGAAGAAAGCCATGGAGGGCAAAATTCCCGCCGACAAGATCAAGCTCGTCCTTGAGTATGCCGACAAGGTAGAGGCAGACAGAAAGCTTGAGTTTTCTGACGAGAAGAAGAGAGACCTCTTTGACGTTTTAGAGGAGCTTTTCTCTGCACTGCCAGAAGTCAGGGGTCTTGATGATGAGTTTTCTTTTGGAGACCCGGCTAAAGACAGCACAAACCTTGCAGATGAAATGCTGAAAGTTCTTTAAAGGAGGATAGCATGCCAGTGAACGGAGTTATCGGGACATACACTCCACCTAAACCGGAAGAAGCGGTTTACAGTGAGGAGAGGCACCCTGCCGTAATTCTTTCCAAGTCCATCAAGGCCGGTCAGGGTGTTCTTGAAAGAGGAACGATAGTTGCAGTTGACTCTAACAACCTTGTGGTTCCCTACAATCCTTCCGCTACCGATTCAACGGCTGAACCTGTAGGAGTTTTGGTTGAGGGGATAGATACCGACAAAGAGACCGTAGGCAACGTTCTCGTCCACGGGGTTGTGTTCAGGGAAAGGCTCGCTATAGCAGGCGGAACGGTTAGCGAAGGAGACCTTGCAAAGCTTTCAAAAATCGGAATTTACGCTATTGGTTAGGAGGTAAGGAATGATTGAGCTTGAGAAACTTTTGCAGAATCAGAAGATAATCGCCGAGGTAGTTAAAACCCTACCGCCGCTGAAGACGAAAGTAGTTGATGAGGTTTATACGAGAAGAGTCAATCACCCGTTCCCTCAGATAGGAATCAAGGAAGTCCAGGACGTAACCGGTGCGGTTCCCGTTGTGAGGAGGGGAACTCCCGGCGTTCCCGTCACAGGTGGAGACTCTTCTATCACCTACATTGAGCCTCAACCCATTAAGGTAACGGATTCTGTCACCGCCGTTGATGCTAACAACCTCAAGTCTATGGGTTCTCAGGGGTACAGAGCGTTTATGGCTCAAAAACTTGATATCCTGAGGAGGAAGATAAGGGCTACAACTGAAGCCCTCGCTGCACAGTCCCTTACCGGTAAAATCAGCTACCCGATAAGGCTTGAAAACGGGCAGAACGATACTTACGAGGTAGACTTCGGCTCTCCCCTCTCCTACACGCCGTCCTCTACATGGGATTCTGCATCTTTGAAAGATGTTTACAACCAGCTTGTTGAGATTGAGGCCGTTCTCCAGGAAGAAGGGATAGCTCAGAACGTTACTTTCTGGGCAGGAAAGTCTGCTTTCATGGAGCTTGTAGGGAAAGTTCAGGACCTCAGCACTAACACCGTCCCAAAACCGGAAGTCAGCGGCAACAAGATTAACCTCTTCGGTTACACGATAGAGATGGTTAACCAGAAGTACAGACTTCCCGACGGCACTCTAAAACCTGTAGTTCCGGATAACAAGCTCGTTGCCTTTGATAAGAACGCCGGGTTCACTCTCTTCTACCTTGCCGTTGACAACTTCAAGGCCGGTCTTCAGGCCGTTCCGATGTTCATCTCCTCTTACCAGACGCAGGACGGTTCCTCTTTTGTGATTCAGGCTGAGAGTAAGCCTCTCCCGGTTCCAATCGTTAAGGCAATTTGCTGGGCGCAGGTGCTGTAATGGGGGTTGCAAGGGAATTTCTCGAACTTCTTTCAAAGGATCCCTCCTCTCTGAGGAGGATCCAGCTTACCCGTGATATGGTGGAACTCCTCATCAAGGCAGATCAGCAAGACAGAGGATTTGCCGTTGCCAAGATAGAGGATGTTCCAAAGCTTTCGGCTTTTGCCGTTTCCGGAATCGTAGACGGAACGGTAAGGAGGCCAACCAGAATCAAAAAGATAGGAAACGAGTTCTGGATAAGCTCTGTATATCAGAAGATTGCAAAGTTTGACGAGAACTGGAGCTTCCTGGGTTGGGTCGGCAAATGGGGAGAACCCTTCTCCTCGGGTAATCCCACAGATAGATATGCCTACGTTCACTCCTTTGACGTTGACCTCTCAAACGACAGAATCGCAATCTGTATGCAGTGGAGACAGTGCGTCTCCGTATTCAGACTCTCTACGTTTGAACACCTTTACACCATAGGTGATGGCAATGCCGGACACGTTGCAGATGGAAGGCTCTGGTCCCCTACAGACGTTCTCTGGGTGGACGGTAACCTCATCGTAGTCAGCTTCAATGGATACGGAGATGGAGGTACAAACCATGGGCACGTATCTGTGTATGATGGGGAAAATGGCCAATTTATCAAGACCCTCCTTGCGGATAAAGGCAACAGGTATCCATGGTTTCTTGAGTGCCATAACCCTGTGAGAGCTTTCATTACACCTGACAGGAAGCTCTTTATTTCCTACTATAGTGATCACTTGGTTGCTGAGTTTTCCCTTGCAGACGACCTCTCTATCTCCTACGAAACGTCCTACTTCAAACCCAACGGAATAGACGCAGGAGCCATATACCCGAGGGGAATTTATGTCACGGATACCTTGCTCTACATAACACTTCAGGGACCTAAGAAAATTGCCATTCTTGATAGGTCAACCCACGACCTTGTAGGAGTTTACGGTTTTGCAAGGTGGGAGGACAGGAAGAGCGATGTCTATTCCCTCGGAGCAGTCTGGGATGTGTGGGACGTATTCCCGTACTCAGAAGACGTGTTAATTGTTGCAGACTACGGCAACAACCGTGTTGGACATGTTCCAACATACTGGGAACTGGAGGCCTCATTTACGCTTGACAGACAGATTCCAGAAGAAGCCAAAGTGCTTGCATCCCTGATTCCTTACAGAGTTGACATTGAAAACGGCAAGGTATTCATCCCGATAGACAGGGCTTCAAAGCTGCCTGAACAGTTCATCATTCCCTACGAGGTCAAGTAGTGGTAACGGTTGATGAAATAAAGCAGCGATTTCTGACAGATGACCTTCAGGCAGTTACAGGCGGTGATGACTCTGTGATTGAGAGGGCAATCAACTCCGCCCGTATCTGGCTCTTCGCTGCACTGAAGGCAAGGGGAATGCAGCTCAATGAAGAAGACGAGGTTCAAAGGGAGATAGTAATCAAGAGAACCCTCTACGAGCTTTACGCATATTCGCAGGACTGGGAAGTTGCGAAGGCAAACAGGGAAGAGGCAGAGCAGCTCCTTTCGGCAATGTTAGGGATAACTGAAGAAGGTTCAGCCTCAACTGCTCCCGTTATCAGAGTGGCAAAACCGCAACCTGACTGGCACGGGTTCAAGTGATGAGAATTCGGGTCAATGGAAACCTTGAGATACCGGAGCTTGATTTCAGGAAGCTCCTTGACGACATAGGCAACTACATGGTCAGCAGCGTTGTGAGGCGGATTAAGGAGGGAGTTCCTCCGCCAGACAGCCCTTTAACCGTTTTAAACAAAAGGGGCAACAGAACGCTTCAGGACACGGGAAGGCTTATCAAGAGTATCCACTATCAGGTAAAAGGGAGTTCCGTTGTTATTGGAACGGACAGACCATTTGCAGACGTCATGCAGAACGGAGCAAGGATAACTCCCAAAAGGGCCGAGAAACTTGCCATTCCCGTCGGCTGGAGAATTAGGAAAAGTGTTGAGAGAAAAGGAGTTGCAGCAACCATTGAAGATTTAAAGAGGCAGGGCTGGAGGATTTTCTTCACGGATAGGGCAATCATGGGAACAAAGGGTAAGGGAAAGAGGAAAACCACAAAGGTCTTCTTCATAAGGAAGGAGGCTGTTCAGATACCTGCAAGGCGTTTCCTCTACGCTGCCGAGAAAGACAAGAGGGAAATCAGACGGATGATTGAGGAGTTCGTAAATGATAGCAGAGCTTGAGGAAAGGATAGCTGAAATACTGCAGGGAGCTGGCTTTAAGAGGGTGGTCCTGTGGAACGGAGACGACATGGAGGGACTTTTGAAGACCCTCACAGAACCCTCAGCACTTCTGAAGTATGAAGGGGAAACGGGACAGGTTGAGAACAGGCACCTCAAAAGGCTCGTTGACTTTGCGCTTTACATCGTGACGCTAAAAGTAGCAAACAGCGAGGATGAAAGGAGGCAGTCTTACGAGCTTATTGACGATGTTCTCAATTCCTTAAAGCGATTAAACCTTACAAGGTACTCTATTAGGGAGTTTGGAACGGATGAGAGGAGACTTTTCAGAAAGATAACACTGACGTTTTTAGGAGGTAAATGATGGCAGAAACGAGAGCTTACACGCTTGGAAGGGGAAAGCTGCTCTTTAAGCCTCAAGGCTCTTCAGGCTTTGAGGACTTTGGAAACGTTACGGACTTCAAGGTAACGTTTGCGGTTGAGAAGAAAGAACACTTTTCCTCAAGGTCCGGCCTCAAAGTGAAGGACAAGGAGATAATCGTATCCCTTGCAGCCAACCTTTCCTTTACGGCAGACGAGCTTTCAAAAGAGAACCTTGAAAAGTTCTTCCTTGCGGATTCCTCTACCTTTACCCAGACGGCGGGGAGCTTCTCCACTCCCGTTGAGCTGACAGTTGAGCAGGGTAAGTGGTTTGAGGTCGGCAAGTATAACCTCGGAGACGACATCTCCGTAAAAGACGAAACCGATTCAACAGAATACGTTGAGGGAGTTGACTACACGTTAGATAGGAAGGCAGGCCTCATCTACATCATTCCCGGCGGAAACATCGCAAACGGCAGCACGATTCACATCACAGGTTCTTACGGAACCGTTGACGGCGCAACAAAGTTTGACGCAGGAGTGAAGACGAGCATAAGAGGGGAGCTTTACTTCGTTGCCGACCCTGCAACAGGAGCTGTCGTTGATGTGAGAGGAACTGTTGAGCTTATGCCCAACGGAGACCTTTCACTGATAACGGAGGACTGGGCAACTGTTGAGTTTACAGGCTCCTTTGTCAAGCAGGAAGACGTTCAGAGGCTCTTTACTGCCCTTTCAAGGGAGGTTAGATGAGAAGGCAGAAGACAATTCAGGTAGGGGATGAACAGGTAACCGTCTACGAGATTACTCCCAAAGAGGTTGTTCTCATACTTCCCGTTCTGAAGGAGCTGTTTGAAAAGAGCTTTACAGAGGCAGAGCTGATAGACCTCTTTGTCAGGAACTACGACCGGGTCAAGGAAGTTTTGGTTAACTGCACATCCCTCAAAGAAAAGGTTCTGGATTATGGAATGTCTTATATAGTGCCGATTATCAGGGCGTTTGTTGAGGTAAACGGAGTTTTTTTCACGGAAGTAAAAAGCCAGCTAACAGGAGAGAAGTGATTACCAGAAAAACCGTTCTGCTTGCCGTTGATGCCCTGTGTCAGCGTGGACACAGGGCCTGGGATTACGGCTGGGAGACGTTTACGGAAATGCTTGAGGTCTTGAGCGATGGCGAATAACGTTCTCGAGTTCATCATAGAGGTAAAGCAGGTAGGGGCTGAGGTCTTAGCAAGAATCAAGCAGGACGTTGAGAAACTCAAGGCCTCAGCCTTTAATGCTGCTGCGGGGACACAGAAACTTGAAAAGGGTATAGAGGAGCTTTCAAAGTCAACCAAAAAGGCTGTCGACGGCTCCAAGAAGCTTGAGAAGGGGCTTTCCGGTGTAGGCAGGGAGTCTAAGAAGGCCGAATCGGGAATTGAGAAGCTCAACAAAGAGATTGAATCACTGAAATCAGGGATAAGAAGTGTCATCGGCGCTTTCGGCGCATTTGAAATCGGCAAACACTTTGTAGATACAGCTGCGGAGTTTGAGCAGTATAGGGTTCAGCTTGAAACGATTTTGGGGAGCTCTCAAAAGGCAAAAGAAGCCTTTGAGTGGATAAGGAATTTCGCAAAAGAAACTCCATACCAGCTTAGAGAGATAACAGAAGCTTTCGTAAGGCTTAACGCCTATGGGATAGACGGAACAAAAACGCTGAAAATTCTCGGCGATACGGCCGCCTCAATGGGTAAAGGGCTCATGCAGGCAGTTGAAGCCCTTGCCGATGCCATGACTGGAGAATTTGAAAGGCTGAAAGAGTTCGGAATAAAAACAAAAGCAACTGCAGAGGAAGTTACCTTTACGTGGGTTCAGAACGGCAAGCAGATGGCAAAAACTGTCAAAAACACAGGCGTTGAGATTCAAAATGCGCTTTTAGAGATATGGGGGCAGCGGTTTAAAGATGGAATGTTGAAGCAGATGAAAACATTCCGGGGTGTTCTCTCAAACTTCTTTGACAACCTTACAAATGCAATAAATGACTTTATGGAAAAGAGCGGTTTATTTGACGCCCTCAAGAAGTTTTTCTCATCGCTAAACAAGGAATTAACCTCTCTTTTCTCTGAGAAAAAGTTTACTGAATTCTCAAAGAAGATAGGAAAAGTATTAAAGGACGTTGCCGGAACGCTGAAAGAGATTCTCTCTCTGGTTTCTCCTCTGGTTAAGTTAGCAGGGAACATTATCGCTACAGCCGGACCTGAAATTCTAAAGATGCTCCTCTACATGAAACTCCTCTCATCGGCCTTTAATTTACTTTCGGCAGCAGTAAAAGGAACAGGCTTAAAGCTTGCAGGTTTTGTGACAACTGTAAAAAGGTTGCGCAATACCCGTGTTTACGTGAGAAATCTGGCTGCATCTTTTAGGGTGTTGGCGTCAAGTATTAACGAGATATTTCTGGCGTTTGCCACCGGCTGGGAAATTGGAAAGTGGCTCAGACAGTTCAAGTTTTTTAGATGGCTCGGAAAGGAAATCGTTGCAATACTTCTGCGCATTAAATACTACGCAATCGCAGCCTTCAAAGCTATGACTTTTGACTTTTCAGGAGCAAAACAGGCTATAAAAGAGCTTGATGAGGCCCTGAAAATAAACGAGGAAGCTTACAGACAGATTGAAGAAGAGGTAAAGAGGAAAAACGAAGAACAGAAAAAGGGAGTTACTCTTCAAAGGAAAGAGACAGAGGCCGCCGAAAAAACAGCACAGGAAAAACAGAAAGCTGCAGACCAGGAACAGAAACTGAACACTCTTCGTGAAGAAGGCCTGAAACTTGAAGAAGAACTGAAAAAGGCGGTAGAGGAACAGCGCCGGCTGAAGGAAGAGCTGAAACAAATTGAAGAAGACAGAGTTTCTTTCGTCCGCAACGTTGAGGACACTATTGCAGACATAAGGCGCTCAAAGCTTATTGAATCCCTGCGCTACGCTGATATGTATGACGAGGCGTGGCGAAACATTTACAAGATTCAGTCTGTAATACAGAAACAGAACTTCCAGGAGGCCCAGCTCCTCTACGAGAGGACAAAGCAGCTTATTGACGAACTCGGGAAAAGCAACGTTATACCGGAACCTGCCGTAAAGCAGACACTATACGAGCTGCAGGACCTTTACAAGAAGTTTGTAGAGAAGAGTGCTTTCAAATATGTTGCCGAGGCAGAGGAAGAGGCACAGAGGCAGAACTTTGAAGAGGCTAAAAGATACCTCGTTGAAGCGAAGAAGCTCTTTGAAGACATGGCACGTTCCTACGATGAGCTGACAAGCAAAAAAGGCTTCAAAGGGCTTGAACTCGTAAAAGAAAAGTATGAGGAGATAGCAAAGGTTCAAAAGGAGCAGGTTGAGAAAAAGCTTGAGACAATTCAGGAAAAGATTGATGCACTGAAAGAGGCTCTATCAGAAGTTACAGAACAGTATCAAAAGCTTTCAGACAAAGACATAAACATTACCATTGACAGCAACATAAACGAAATCATCAACTACTGGGAGAACATAAGGGATAAAACAGTAACCCTTACGATTCAGAAAAGAGAAGTTGAGGCCCACAGAACAGGAGGGCTGGTCGGAATTGTTCCCGGAGGATGGGGAGGCGGAGACAAGGTTCACGCCCTACTTGAGCCGGGAGAGTTCGTGATCAGAAAAGAAGCTGTTGCAAGGTTCGGCGCTGGGTTTTTCCACGCCCTCAACTCCCTCAAACTTCCTAAACTGCCAGCTACTGCCAAGTCCATTGCCGAAAAGACGTATAAAAAGTTTGTGATAAGTATCGCAGGCGCCGAGCTTGAGGGATTCTCTACAAAGGAAGCGCTTGCCGAGTTTGAAAAACAGCTAAGGCGAAAAAGGTTGAGGCTGGCATGATAAAGCTTGGAGACTTAGAACTCCCTGACAACATCATTTGGGAAAACAGATACCTTTACCCGAAAGTGGTAGCTGACGTTGAAAGGACAATTGACGGAGATGAGGTCGTCTTCTCTCAGGCCGTTGGCAGCAGGCCTATAGACCTCGTTGCATACGAGGATATGGGCTGGCTTACTCAGGAGCAGGTTGATGCTCTGCTTGAGATGGCATCAGTTCCCGGCGCAGTTTACCTCTTTGTCTATGAGGATTTTGTCTCTCAGGTAAGGTTCAGACACGAAGACCCTCCCGTCATTGATGTTTCTCCAATTATTCCGAGGCCCAACCCTTCTATCGGAGACTACTACTACGGAACGATTAAGCTGATGGAGGTTTGAGATGCTTACAATTGACGACATTAAACACTTCAGGAGTGAAAAGGTTACAGACACTCCCGAAAACGGAGGAAGAATTGATTACTCCTCTGAAATCCCGGATAACGTCAAATACAACCTCTTCCCGAGAGTAACCTATCAGGAAAGGATTAACGGCTACACGAGGTTCAGAAAGGAGTTTATAGCCAACACAAACAGCGACAACGAACCTGCCTACGGCCTTCTATACTGCATTATCCAGCCTTCTAACGGCGGAGACAGGTTCTACATAAGGGCTGGAACGCAGACAGATACCCAGGCAGATGTAGAAGATGCCTGGGACTGGACAGGAGGGGGAAAGCTCTATGCAGACGTTTCGGCTGGGGCAACGCAGATTCAGGTTCTCTTTGAAGCCGATGACTTCTTCATACCCTCTGATACTAACATCTGCATCAGCGATGGCAATAACATCTGCTGGGTAAAGACGAAAAAGGAGGAATACACTGAAACTGCAGCAGCGGGAGATGGATCAACGACCTCTTTTTCCTATACCCTCTCTAACGTCCCGGTAGAAAAGGGGAGCGTTTCAATAACCTACACGATTAACTCAACGTCCTACACAGCGATTGATGACGGCAAAGGGAATATCAGCGGTCCTCACCTTACAGGAAGCATCAACTACCAGACAGGAGAGCTTTCCCTTACGTTTGACACGGCTCCAGACAGCGGAACCGACATCTCCTGCCAGTATGTAAAGTCCTGCGCTACATGGAGCGGCAACGTTGCAACCATAGAGCTCGCCGACCAGGTTCCATACAACTACTCTGCCTCAAACACGACCGCCGGAGTCTGCTTATCCCTTGGAGACCTGAAACCAGAACTTAAAGACGTTACCGTTACTTCTTCAAGTGGAACGTTTGACGATTCTCAGGTGGCCCTTGACAACATGAGTGTTTACGATGAGTGGACGATTACGTTTCAGGATTCCACAACGTTCACGGTTTCTGGAAACTATGAAGGAAATCTTCCCAACGGGAGCATAAACTCAGACTACTCACCGATAAACCCCGTAACAAATAAACCATACTTCACGATACCTGCTTCAGCTTGGGGAGGAAGCTGGCAGGCCGGAGACACGGTGACGTTCAAAACATACCCTGCTGCAAAGGCAGTATGGTGGAAGGAGGTCATTCCGCCAAACATCGAAAGAGAGCCAAACAACATTGTTAAAGCAGAACTCTTTGTTGAGTAGAGGAGGTTGAAATGGGAGTGAATGATGTATTTAAAATTAAGCAACTTAGCGCCGGACAGGATTTCTGGGTTATTAGAAATGGAGAAGTTCTCTTAGAGAGCTTTGTGCAAATCTCCCCTGTTGTGAAAGTAGCAGAGAAGAGCATCACTGTCTCCCCAGGACAGACAGCAAGTATTTTTGTTAAAGATCTTGACGTAAGAGGGGCCAAGGTTTTATTGCTTGATTTTTACTCATCCCAGAATGTTACTCCAGACCAATCAAATAGTATAGACCGCTGTCAGGTGGGTATTTCGTGTGATTTTTATAGAAGTAACACACTTATTGATTTACTTAGATGGGATGGAAGTAATTCTGATGTTTATTTCGGAGAAAAAGTTCCCCTTGATACCTCTAAACCCGTGCTCTATGTAGGATTTTTCAGTATAGACTGTTCTAATTACGAGAGTATAGATATTCAGATAAACGTAAAAAATCAAACTGACCAAACCGGAGAAAATTACGAAATCACGCTTAATGCAAACATTTGGATATCCTATCTTCAAGGTATTCCAGGAAGTCCAGCATATTAATTAGAGGTTGACAATGCTGTTTTTTCTTCAAAATAATGAAGAAGAGATAGTTATTCCAGTGCTTAACATACAGGACAGCAAGACAGGAGAAAACGTTCCCGTCAGGGGAATACAGGGTGAAGCAGGCTCTTTCATCCAAACCGTAGCCCTTCAGAATGCTCCCCTCGTTTTCCAACCTGTCAGCTCAGGAGAATACGTAGTTTCGGCAGGCTATTCAAAGGCCGTTGTCAGCTTGAGGTTCTCGTCTTCGAGTGATTCGGCAGATATCAGGTTCTTAAAGGGAGATGCAAACGGAACTATTAGCGCATCTAAAGCTGTAACAGTAAACGCCACGCAGGTGCAGGATGGCGGCAGTTACGTAGGAGAAGAGGTTGTTTTTGATTGCCTTGGAGCTAAAGAGATTGCCGTCCTGCTTGAATCCGGCAGTGCAGAAATCTACATTGCGGTGGTCTGATGACGGTAATTCTCTTCGGCCGCAGAAAGCCTCTTACAAAAACTCTGTCTTTCCCTGTTCACGTAGGAGAGCTTCTCGGGAGCATGGATGTCTACGCTTCTAATGGTTTTGGAGAGGGAAAAAGAATACTTAAGGGCTGCCTGGGTGAAGATGGAAAACATAGCTATCCATCCCAGATAGGTTCTCTGTATTCAGAGGCAAGTTTTTCACTCTACCTCGGAGAGATTTTTAAAAGCTTTGGACTTTCAGGAGCCTTGGGAGTCAACCAGCAACAAACCAGATGTTTCTCTCTGTCTGGTTCAGGGGAACTGAACTTACCTCACTCCCTTGCTGCTAATTACATTTTCACTTTCAAACAACAGGAAGGGAAAATTTTCACACTCAAAGGAGGTTTCATTGCCTTTGATAAAGTGTTTTCTTCAAATTGCTCCCTTCCTGTAGAGTTCACGTCTGAATTCCCAGCCACGGCAGGCATGGAGGTAGAACACAGATTCCACCTGCCAATTCCGATTGAAACCACAAGGAGCTGGGAAAACAGCCTGAGAGATGCCCTATTTACCGATTCTGCATATCTGAACGCACTAATGGAAGGTATAGGCAGCAGGGAATACACGTTCTCAAACTCTCTTCTTTTTGAGGAACGAGCTGAAACTCTGAAAAGCAGCTTGAGAGACGGACTGTTCCGCAGCGACACATTTGCCGGGTCTATTGACTACTACTACGGCAGAATTGAGAACTTCAGGAACGACATCAGCGACGGCATCTTCAGGTCTTTTACTGCCAAAAACTCAATAGACGCCAACTATCATCTCTCCTACAACGTTTCCGTATTTGTAGCCGGCGTTGATATATCGGACAGAGTTACAGAATGCTCAATCAACCTCTACGGAGAGGAAGTTTTAAGCGATTGTGAGGTAAGAATTGCAGACGACAGCTACGTTCCAGCTGGAAGTCTAAAGGTAAAAATAGAAAACAAAGAATTCTCTTTTATCGGAGAAGAAATTAACCAGGACAAAAAGTCCTGCTCCACAACAGTATGGGGAAGAAGTAGGGCGGCAAAGCTTTATGAACCTTTTGCAGTAAAGAAGAAGATAACAGTTGGCCTTGCAAGGGCATCAGAGGTTGTAAGCCAGCTCCTTGAAGGCTTTGAAGTTGTCTGGGAAATAGATGACTTCTGGGTTAAGAACTTCTCTGAAGAGGGATATCCCCTTGAGCTTGCAAAGAGGGTAGTGGAGGCAATAGGCGGGAAGCTTCGTGCAATGCCGGACGGCAGGATTTACGCCGTTTATCCGTTTAAAGAAGATTCTCCGTCTTACCGCCTCAGCACGATACTTTCGGCAACCCTTGAAAAGAGACCGACAACGGCGGATGGAGTAAAGGTAGTATTCGGCGGTTCAGGTTTCTCTCCCATTTTCGTGGAGGCGGAAAAGACCGTTGCAAAGGTTGGAGAGTGGGTTGCCGTCAAGGTCTACTCTCTCGTTCCTTACACGTTCTCCTCAACGGCTGACTCGTTTTACAGAGAAAGCAAGGGAATAGTTGAGACAGTAGAGGAAACGATAACGATGGAAGACGGCAGGGGGACTATCTCAAAACCTGTCCTGGAGATAGTTGAAGCTCCACCATGGCTGAAGATAAACGGCCAGACAGTAACCTGTGACGGCTGCAGGATCGCCGTTGTGAAATACAGAACTGTTTGTGATGTATGGAAGGTCACAAACTACCGGGAAGGAAAAGCCCTTAACTGCTCTGTTGAAACCGAAAACAGCGTTACTGTCTTTGAAGGAAGCGCTCAGAGAATCGAAACCATAGAAGAACCTCTCCTTGTAGAGGCTTCGGCAGCAAGGAAGAGAGCCGAACAGGAACTGATTAAACGCAGAGGACTGTGGAGGCTGACGGCTACGGTTCCCTTTGATGAGGAGCTTTTAAATTGCGAAGGTCTTAACGTTTTAACCCCCTGGGGCAGGGGCGTTGTTGTAAGTTCGTCAATCTCAATCAGTTCTAATCCCCTAAAGGTTCTTCAGGACCTGGAGGTAATACTATGGCCTCAATAACGATAACATTTACAAAGGTCGGCGAGGGCGCTGAAAACATTGTTATTGAGCTTGACGAGGAGAAGAACAAAGGTAAGGCAAGGTTTGTATACGGAGATAAAGCCTATTTCCGGGTTTACTCAGAAGGGAACTATAAGATAAACTCTACCGACGGTTCTGTGGTTAAAGTTGGTTCTATATCTTCTACTGAAGAGGAGTTTGTTCAGTTTGTTGACAGCAAACAGGTAAAAGTTTCCAAACCTATTAACTCCCTGCTTTCAACAAATTGGTTCGGAAAGTCCCTCGGTAATATCACGAAAACAGACACATTTACTTTAGAGTGTTCTGAAGATGTGGACCCCTCTTCAGGAAAGATCGGAATAGCAAAAGTGAAGTATGCCAGTAGGTATGACCTTTACTACATAACGCTGCCTAAGAAGCCCCAACCCGAATACCCTGTTTTAGTTGTGGTATTTGCGGAGGAACAGTGAACAGCCTGAAGGTTACTTTTACTCAGAATGTTGAATCTGGCAATCTACTACTTGAACTTGACGAGGAGAAGAACAACGGGCTAACCCGATTTCCGCCGGGGCAGAATGCTTACCTGAGATTATTCCCGGCAGGCGCCAATCCGCAGATTCTCTGCAACATGGGTTCCGTTGAGTTCAGTGCCAAAAATCTTCCCCTTGAGGTAGAGGAAGACATTTTGGTTGTTAATTCCGACTCTGCCGCAACAAAATACCCTGTTTCTGAAATCGTTTCTGTTGAGTGGCTTGGAAAACACTGGGGAAACGGCACGGTCAGAGTAGACGGCAGCAGAATAACGTTTACAAAAAAAGTAACGGGTGTCTTAAGGGTAAGCTACAGAACATACTACGACGAGCTTGTTGCATCCTGCGACAGGGAGGGAACCCAGCTCATCGTTGCTCAAAAAGAGACAGGAGCAGCCTACATAAACGTTAGCTGGGTAGAAAAGAAAAAAGAGGTTGTTTTAGTTGTAAAAGACGCCTGCACGAGGGCTTTTATTGAAGGAGCAAAGGTATATGTAGACGGAAAGTTTGTCGGTCTGACAGATTCCAGTGGCAGGATTAACCTCGGAAAAGTTCCTGTAGGCAAGCATTCCCTGAGAGTGGTGAAAGAGGGCTACCAGCCAACAGATGAAGACAACATTAAAAACGACTACTTCATAGTGAGCGATGGCTGAGATTATCGTTTTCCTTGAACCTGAGAAGTGGCAACCTAACGGCATAAGGCACAGGCAGTGTTCTTTAAGTGCGGGGAGCAGCGATAACGAGATAGAAGTTCTCCTATGTCCGTCAGGGTTTGACTGCAGTAAAGAAGAGGTTGAGGTTTACATTCTCCCAGAAGGCAGGAGCGAAATAGACTGTCTACTCTGCTACTCCGTTGAGGAGGTTCCTTTTAAATCTTCTATTCTGCGTATTAACAATGAGCTGTTAAGCCTACACAACCAGGCAAGGGAAGAGTTCTGCTCCGGCTGCCCACCTTTGAAGCTTGATGAGTCTCTGATCAGGCTTGCTCAGTGGTTTGCGGAGGATATGAAGAACTTTGATTACTACCACAGCGACCATACAGACAGGTTCGGAAGAGGGGTAGCCGAAAGGTTCCTGCTCTTTGGAATTGACTACATAGAAGGAGGGGAAAATATAGGCTGGGTTGCCTCTGATGCTCTCACAGAGAGAGAAGCAATACAGACAATGTTCTCGGGCTGGATGAACTCTCCTCATCACAGAGAGAACATCCTCAACAGCAACTTCAAGCAGGTGGGTTTTGGTATTGCCTCTAAAGAGGTTGAGATAGATGGAAAACTGCTCACAAAGTGGTGGTTTGTCGCCGACTTCGGAAACCTGAGAAGCAAAAAACCTGTAACTCCCGACCCGGAGCTCCCCTGCACGTCAGAGTGTATGAAAGAAATCAGGTGGTATCAGAAGAGCGAAAAGGTAAAGGAGTGGGACTACTCTGGGGAAGAACCGCAGGTTGTGGAAAGGGTCCGCCCTCTTCCCGAACTTGTGTTTGAGATTCCCTACATCAATATGTGCGGAATAGAGAAAATGGAGTTGTGGGGAGAAGTGTCCGGAACCCTGGCAAACATTGAGTTCCACGGCAAGGGACAGGCAACCGACAGGCTTGAATTCATCTGGGAACCCTACAGAAGGCCGCTGGTTATAGACTTCACAGAAACAAGGCCATTCCCGGGAGAGCTGATTCTTCTTCTGGTCTATATGAGGGGGTATTCTGGAAACTGCAATCCCTGGATTGCCGGCTACACGTGGTTTGAGACGTTCTGCTTTACTTCGGGCGAGATACTCTCATGCTGCCTTGTTGACGACGATGGAAACATAACGGACGAATCGAGCGAACTTCCCGACAGCTGGATAGGGCAGGACAACCTGAGATACAAAGTTCGTTTCAAGGGGAATCAGGTTTATCTCCTCAAGTGTTCAGACTACGCTAAATACAGAGAGTCTGAAAGGTGCATTATCTTCAAGAACGGTAGCTTCCGGATGAAAGATACCGAGAAAGACTCATGCAGGGCAGGACAGTTTGAGCCTGTCGGCAGTGGGCAGGTCTTGAGCGACTCAGTAGTCAGCTACTCCCTTGACCCCAAAAAGGACATAGTTGTTCCTGTCTGGTTCTGGAGTGAGGGGGCGTAATGGCGAGGATAAAGATTGAAAACTTAGGCGGAGCTGTTGATTCAAGGATAAAGAAGGCAAAGATAACAGCAATCTACAGAGGGGACGATACCGCCGATATAGAGCTTTTGGAAAATCAAAAGAAATACGAAAAAGTCCCCATCTTCTATCACTGCAGACCGGACGCAAAGAAGAGAGAAAACGGGGCGCTTGAAGAGGGTTCCCTGGCGTTTGAAGTGGGAGACATCGTTTACGTGAAATTCAGGAGGGAAGGAGAAAAACTGCAAAAGCCCATAATAATAGCGGGAGAAAAACTCAAGGCCTGTGTGTGTTACAACCTGATGTTTTTATACAAAGACGAAAACGGAGAAGTAAAGGCCGCTATTTGCGACGTTGAAAAGGAAAAACTTATAGCAGGGCTTGATGTTAAAGGTCTGATGCAGATGGGTTTTACCGGCGACTGGGAGAATCTTCTAACAGCTTTTGATGAACAATGGTCTGAAATGGTTAATGTGGACTTTCATGCTGCATATTACAGTAGTTCGGATAATAGGTATAACATTTCTATTTTTACAATAAATGTGGACAGGAAAGCATTTTGGCGCAGACGTTGGTGGAGTCTGTTTTATCTTTTTGTCTATTTACCGGAAAAAAAGGAACTTAAGCTTCTTGAATATGATTCATCCTACTATAAACAATTTGAACTATATGCAGCTCCTTCTTTTGATCTAAGGAAGATATTCATCTACAAAAGATACTGCCCTGACTGGATGGACAGAAATGACCGTATTTACGAGGTCTACGGGTATTACTTGTATGATACAGAATCCGGAAAATTCCAGCAAGGCACAAGATATCAAAGATATATCTGGGAACAGGATTATACTTTTCCCTTCGGTAAACTGACTAAAAACTATAACTGCTATACAGGGTTTATAGATAGACAGGGATTTAGATACAGTTTTAACTCATGTTTAGGAGATGCGCCCTACGCTAAAGACTGGAAGCAGATAGCTTTTATAAAAGACTTAAATGAAGGGTTCTCGGCAGATGACTATGGACAAAGCATAAGCGGGCAATTTGCTGAATTTCAGTATTTATCGTATGATCTTAATCAAGTTAAAGAAAAAGAAATCATAAATATCCATCAAACCAGCACTCCTCCTTCCGATTCAGTCATTACTCAAAAGCTTAATGAGTTGAATTTAATCGGAAACAAGTGTGGCCAAATAAAAAGCTTCCAAGTTTTTCCTGTCGGGAACAAAGAATTTCTCTTAGGAAATGGAGCAGTCGCTGCAGGGAGAGTTATTCTCCATAGGGAGGCTGGACAATACGACGAAATTTTTGACGAAGTTGAAAATTTTAGGTTCTGCTCCTGGAATGCCACAAACCAAGTGTTTCTTCATTGTATTGGAGATACTGATTTTGTTGCAAACTGCCCAGATGAGGTTGAATATGCTTCATTCGAAAGTATAGAATGTTTTATTCTTACAGGAAACGAAACTTTTTCTGAAGGGGAAGTTTTAGAAGTAGAGTTTCTTGAGGGAGATAACTTTGAATTAACATGTAAAGCTTGTAACCATGAGGCTTTGGTATATATAGAAAACGATCGCTACAATAGCATAAGTCGCAGATATTGGGCAGGCACTTTAGAAAGTCATCCCTTTATTAAGGGATTTGATGAATATTCCGAAATCAATCCAAGATCAATGCAGTGTTTCTCTGATATAAATGGCAAACACGTATACTTTGAAAAAGTTAAATTCCCAAGTGGAGAAACTATTTATAGGGTAAAGGATAAAGAAGGAAACTGGAAGGATATTTCTAACATCGTTAACTCCCTCCCATCAGAACCGCTTGCTGTTTTAGTTTTGAGGGTATGAACAGTTTCAGCCTCATTTTGCTCTTATGTCAACTGTCAAATCATGCCACTTATTGCCTCTTTCTATCGTAGTATGAAAGAAACCGGTGTGGAGGCAAGAAGTGGCTAAATCTAAGAAGAATACAGCGGCTCAAGCTCAAGTGCAGGCTGAAAATGAAGTGCAAAACCCTCAAGCCGAAAGCCAAGCTAAAAAACGGCTTGAACAATCCAAAAGAACGGTCCAGAAGAAACCGAAGAAATACCGTTCTCTCTCAAGATTTATAGAGGTTTTTGAGTTCAAAGGAACTCGCTACACCATCCATCCCAATTCAGTTGCAGAAAACCTCCCGGAAGACGCACCGCAGGTTCAAAGACTTATCAAGTCAGGCAGGCTTGTAGAGGTTAAGTAATGCAGGCTTTACGCTTCGTTCTGTTTAGGGGAATCTCCCTTTTGTCAAAAAGCATCAGGTTTTTTACAAGGTCTAACTACTCCCACGCAGCCATTTTAGATAAAGAAAAGCAGAAGCTAATAGAATCCTGGAGTAGCATTCCCCACGTTCACTGGAGATACTCTGATTTCTCAGCCCACACGCCAGGAACGCCTTATGAAATCTGGGAACTTCCGGTAGAGGATGAGCAATACGAAAGAGCAATGCACTTTTACCGCTGGCTGGCGGATAGAAAGTTCCCCTACAACTACCTTGGCGTTATAGGTTTTGTTCTTCCGTTTTTCACCAGCAGCGGCGGTTTTTTCTGCTCTGAAGGCTGCTGGGAAGGACTGGTATTCGCCGAAATAGCACCAAAGGACATTCCGGGCTGGAAAGTTTCTCCCGATAGGTTTAAAGAACAAATAGAGCTGTTAGGCGCAAAGCTTGTAAGGAAAGGAGTTACGTAATGTTCTGGCTCCCCGTAGTAACCACAGTTGTCAGCAAGGTTGCTGACCTCATAGACCAGAAGGTTGAAGATAAAGACCTTGCTAACAAGCTAAAGGCCGAAATACAGACGGATATCCTCACTAAAGAGTATTCACGCATAGAGCAGGAGCTTGAAGCTCAGAAAGCAATCATCGTTGCAGAAGCTACCGGCCACAGCTGGCTACAGAGGAACTGGCGGCCTATCACGATGCTGGTTTTTGTCTACATCATCGCCCACAACTACATCATAGCTCCTCTGTTTGACCTTAAAGAGCTTGCTATCCCACCGGATATGTGGAGTCTATTGAAAATAGGCCTTGGCGGTTATGTAATTGGCAGGAGTGTTGAAAAGGTAGCTCCTACCATTGCTGACGCTGTAGCAAGGAGGAACAAATGAGCGATGGAATAGAAGAAAGGCTCAGACGGCTTGAGCTTGGATATACGAAGATTGAGTCACAGGTCAAGGTTATAGGCGGGGATATAAAGGATATCAAGGAAACCCTTAAGGAACTTGCAGAGATAGCTAAGGGACAGGTGAGGCTTGACACGATGTTTAGGAACTTTGAACAGGAGAAAAAGGCTCTTGAAATCAGGGTTGAGAAACTGGAATCCGATATTCAGTTCCTTAAGAGAGTAGCCTACGGTGCAGTTGCTTTAGGTGCTGTAGGGATGCCTATCGGGATTGAAATCTTCAAACATCTGTTGAGGCTCTAATGACCCCGACCTTTGAAAAGGCTTTTAAACTTCTTATGCAATTTGAAGGCGGCTACGTCAACGACCCCGCCGACCCAGGAGGAGAGACAAAGTTCGGCATTTCAAAAAGCGAATACCCCGACCTTAACATAAAGAACCTAACTGAGGAGCAGGCCAAGGAGATTTACTGGCGGGATTACTGGCTGAAAGCCCGCTGCCCAGACCTTGAGGCAGTTCATCCTAAGCTTGCTATTTATCACTTTGACACAGCTGTCAACACTGGAATAAGGCGAGCAGGACAAATTCTTCAAAGAGCCGTAAATAGGCAGGGATACAATCTCGTAATTGATGGTATAGTAGGACCTATCACTATAAGCACAGTGGCTAAGTGCCACACGGGGCTTCTTTTAAGAGACTACCTACTTCAAAGACTTCTGCATTATAAAAGAATAACAGATAGGAACTTCTCTCTCCGCAAATTCTTCCGTGGCTGGATAAACCGCACACTCACTCTCTATACTGGGTGAAAAACTGGGTGCATTCTGGGTGCAAAACTGCACCCAAAAGTTCCGAAAAATTCCAAAAAATTCCAGATAATTCCAAGTGAAGTTTTAGGGAGATTTTCTTTGTGAGAGTTGGTTTTTCCTTGATTTTCAAGTGGTGCTGGCGGGGGGACTTGAACCCCCGACCTGGGCATTACGAGTAATCATGGTTTTATTGTAGCACAATGCCTTTAATCGGTGGTGGGTGCATTTTGGGTGCAAAAACGTGTTTCAGAGCGGTAATTTCCTGATGGCATCTTGCAGGTGAGCAGGAGCCAGATGAGCGTATATTTCAGTTGTCCGGTAGTCCTGATGGCCGAGGAGCTCCTGCACGGTCTTTAAGTCCACTCCTGACATTACCATCAGGCTGGCGAACGTGTGTCGCAGGTCGTGGACTCTGACATTAGGAAACCCTGCTTCCCTGAGATAACCCTTTAGCTTGTGATAGACGTAATCCTTGTGGTAGGGAACCAGCTTGCCGACGGCCGGTAGTCTTTTCTCTATCTCCTCTCTAAGGCGGGGATGAATAGGTATAACCCTGCTCTGGTAGTTTTTGGCTTTTCTAACGACTATAACTCCTCTGTTGAGGTCAACATCAGACCAGCGGAGGTTAACAACCTCCGAGAGCCTCATTCCGGTGTAGATAAAGAGCTTAAATACAAAAGCCCAGTAGTCATTGTCTATTACTTCCAGAACCTTACTTATCTGCTCAGGGAGCAGGAAAACCGGAGGCTTTTGCTGAACCTTAAGGAGCTTGTAACCTCTAAAAGGGTGTTCTTTTACAAACTCCCATTCAACTGCCTTGGTGAGGGAAGCTTTTAAGTGCCTTATGTGGGTGTTAACCGTGCTGCGGGTTACTCCCGTTGCTAATAGATGAGATATATATTCGTCTAAGTGTTTACGGGATAGGGATTTAAGGTAGATATCCCCCACTATCTCCTTGAAGTTGTTAAGGACGTAGAACCTCTTGCGATAGGTAGCGGGAGCAAGATTCTCCCTTGCCCAGTCTAAATATTCTGGGATAAACTCAGAGAGGAGAACCTTCCGGCCCTCTTTAAGGATTATAAGCTTCCCAGCTAAATATTCCCTCTTTAGCTTGTTAAAAAGGCGAATGGCCTCCGCTTTGTTGCGTGTGCGAAGGCTCTTTTTTACTCCACGCCTGAACTCTACATACCAGATGCCGTTCTCTCTTTGGAATAGACGCATATTGATATTTAACCGCATTGTTTAACCTCGTGCAAGAGAACTTCTGTTTTGAGATCGTCCTCGCCGAGAAATGCGTCTATACTTTCTCTGTCCCAGAGCCATTTATTGCCTGCTTTTTTAGCAGAGATAAAACCTTGAAGGTAGTATTTCTTAAGGGTCTTGTAGCAAAGCGACGTATATTCTTCCGCCTCTTTTGTAGTGAGCCAGCGTTTCATCTTAGACCTCCTGGAATAGTTCAGGATGTAGAGGTTGGGTTAGAGCTCTCTTGAACCTCTCCCACTTAGCTAAAGAGAACAAAGGAAGGGCGGAATCTATTGAATCCGCTCCTATTCTCCTTGCCCAGCGGACTCTGCGGGCGGTTCCTACCCTTCCGATGTGGCATTTCTTATTATGGGAATGTGCGAACTTTACCCAGAACTCTCCCCACCTTATCTTCCATTCAGTAGTTCCACCCACGAAAAGCCAGTCAAACTGATGCACAACTGGCTCTATGTGTTTAGGCTTCATTCCGTCTTGAAGAGCAAGAGCATAACGAAAGTTGGGAAATTCTCTTTTAAGACGCTCTAACCAGCAAAGAGAAAAGTCTAAAGATTTAAGTCCTTCAGCGACTTTGTCGGGGACCACAACAAAGGTAGGGGGAGCTTCCTCTATACTGGCGACAAACTCAAGTGTTTTCAGGAAGGCTGTATCATCAAACGGAACCTTGTTTTTCCAGCAGGAAAAGGCTCCGTTATCCACAAAGTAGAGTGGAAAAGTATGTGGACAGAACTTACGGCGGAGCTCCGGGACGAGCACGACGCCCCAGTCTTCTTTTCTTATTTCCTTTGCTTTTTTGGAGCCTCTGGAAACGAGGCCTAAATAAACATCCAAGACAGCCTCCCTATCAGATTTTCAGGGAAGCCGAATAGGGGGACGGGTGGGGGAGAGGGTTATTTGTTTATTGGCTCACTCCATACCTCCTACTAAATCTTCAAACAGTATCAAGTGCTCTTTTGGCAGTGCCTCAACAACCAGCTCAGCCACTCGTCTAATCTCAAAGTGAGCTGCAGGGTGAAGCCTTAGTTTCAAGAAGTTCCTCAAAGACCTCGCATTAACAGCCCAGACAAGCTCTGTTCTCCAGGCTTCTGGAATGAAGTATTTGGCTACGTCATTGTTGTTGTGACGCTTTACTGCCTTGAAGACCTGTTGGAGAATCTCATACATAGCGAAATAATCTTCTATTGAGAAGTCAGGAGGAATCACACAGTATTTCTCTACCAGCTCGGTGACGTTTGGTATTTCAGGAGAATTTAGATCCTCTGCAACTATTCTTTTCAGCGTATATCTCGTTGACTGCACGGAGTAACTCGCTATCCTGTGCCTAACAAGCTGCTGTAAGAACCCTCGGGAGGCTCCTTTGATGCGGAACGTGTAAGATACGTGCTCTATAACTGACTCGTGGCCTAATGATATGAGCTTTCTAAGTAGTTTGCGGTTGTTCTCTCCTATATTCCTCTCATCAACGTAATCGTCCCTATCAAAAGAGCTGTAACAAGTCCGGGCGCCGATGATGGCGTTCCGAACGGGAGAATGAGAACAGAGCTCCACAGTTATGTTTTTCATCCTTCCTCCTTTACTTCCAGCATCCGCCTATAAAGTTGAAGTCTCTACCCTGGTATCTCCCTGTATTAACGGCTACACGTGTAGGAGAAACCCAGAGGATTTCCTCAAAGTAATGCCTTTCCCCAAAAAGGTCTCTGCGTGTTCCTATGTGGAATACCATAACGTCGGGATAGTCCTTTCTTTTCCCTATAAAGAGGAGAGGACGGACGAAAAAGCCCGAAAGGTCAGTTTTCATTCCTGGAGTTATTCTCTCGTTAACAACTATAAACTCGGCCTGCTCTTCAGTAACAACAGAGTAAATCTCATCAAACTCTCCATCTACTATGAATCCACTGCATTCATTATTTGTAAAAACTACTTTTCTCACGCTCATCTTTACTCTCCCAAAAACTCCTTCGTGAACCACTCTGCTTTTTTCTTCCTCGCTGGAGTAAACATTGGGTTGCAATCTTTGGTCCACTCTTTCATTATCCTTCCTCCTTCATCGCTGCGATTAGTTCCACCGCCCCCTCAACCAGCCTCTTGCCGGGAGACGTGAGCTTGTATTTGCCATTAATCTTTTCCACTATCCCCTGCCTTCTGGCTCCCAAAAGAACGTTTCTTATTGTGTCTCCGTGATAGCCGAGGCGGTCTCTAATCTCTCTGTGGGTTTTGTAGGGTCTGAAGTAGAGATAGAGGAGAACCTTGAGCTTTACCTTGCCAAGGCTCCTAAAAACAGAGCTCAACCTTGTAACGTCTTTGTCTGTGATTTGGAGTTGCTGTTCTTTCAACCCTGACCTCTCCAGCTGGTTTGAGGTTTAGAGGTTTCAAGTTCTTGTGCTTGTAGGCGTTGGCTATGATGTCCGAAACGATCTCCCGTTCAGAGGGGAGGCAATAGACGTCTATCGTCTCCCCGTATTGATCTACCCTAAACTCCGAAACTTTCCCTTTAACCCGAGCTCTCCACAAAAGCCGCCTGTAGAGCATTGCTTTTGCCCTGTCTCCTTTTAGTCTTATGAGTTCCATAATCAGCCTCCTCAAGCTTTGCGTTGGGTCCGAAAATCACCCTGATAAGCTCCCTGGGAAATCCCTCCGGCAGGATGTAGGTAAAACGCTTATCCACTCCGGGAGGGATAACCTTACAGAAAAAGCTCTTAGGCTGGTCGTCTATAACGAGGTTTATCCACTTGTCTTGTGTAAAAGGAGCGTCTTTATAACTACAGAGAACTTTCACGGCTTACCTCCTAAAACTCAATGTCATCTTCTATTTCCTCAGGCTCCTGGCTCTCCTCCTGCCTGTAATCAAGTGCCACAACCCTGTCGGCTCTAACCTCTATCTTGTTCCGCTTTTCGCCTGATTCTGTTTCCCAGCTTGACTGGACTAATCGCCCTTCTACTAACACGCGGGAACCCTTGCTGAGCCTCGTTACAGCTCTATCGGCAGCATCTCCCCAGACAACAACGTCTATAAAGAGGACTTCTTCCTGCCAGTTGCCTTTTCGGTCTTTGTAAGGCCTATTGACGGCTATTCTGAACCTTGTAAACGGACTCCCGCTATTTGTGAACTGGAGCTCCGGGTCAGCCACGCATCGGCCTATTAGAAAGACTCTGTTAAGCATCTTTTCCTCCTTATTTGCAATACGGACACAACCCTTTCTCTCTGTATCCGCAGTATTGGCATGCCCAGGAATGGCCCATCGCCAAGAGGGAGGTCTTCCTGTGTTTCTATCTTCTGCAGGAAATTGACCTCCTCTCCCTTGTGAAAAGCCAATCCAACAACAAGTGCGGCTTTTGGAGGGATTTTCTTTCCTTCAACGTAGCGGAGATACCATTGATACTGGAGGGGGAGAGGCGGAACTCCCCCTTATCCGTATAACCACTCATTACATCCCCCTAAAACAGAATGTCGTTTGGTTTTGATTCCTCGGCCTTTTCTGGTCTGTAGTCTGAAAGAGACTCAAGGCTCTCAATCAGGTCGCTTGCTTCTTCCCTGGTAAGCTCCCTTGTGGACGTTTTCCCGTATCTGGACTCCATAAAGGCCTTGAGGGGTTCTCTCCAGTTGTCTTTACCGTAAACCCTTCGTGCCTCTATGAAGATCTTCTTTCTCTGTGGGTCAGTTATGGGTTTGCTGGAGTTATTAGAGGTAGCAGAGGGATTAGAAGAAGTCCCATCACCATTGCTATCAGAATCCAGTCCTCCATGGCTGATTACCTCCCCGGTTTCTTCGTCAACCTCAATTCCCATCTCTTCCGGGACATACATACCGGACATCTCGGACGGGAATGCCTCACGGAGCGCCTGAACAAGAGCGACTTTTCTTATCATCGTTGCCGGCATCTGTGCCCAGTTGTTCATGAGCTTGCCGTCTTTTGTCTTTCTGGCATACTCCTCAAGGGAAACCTCAGCCCTTATGGGCTTTTCGTAATCTTTCCTGTAAACCTCAGCCCAACCGCCTACAAGTTCTTCCTTACCTTTGATGTAGAAAGCCCCCCTGCGGTAGACAACCTCTCCGGTTTCTTTGTTAAGAACTATTACTCCTGCATCGTAGCCGTTGAGCTGTTTGGAGCGTTCAGCCCTTTTGAGGAAGGCGTCTTTGCCAACGACGATGGTCGGCTTCTGATTCTTACCCCACTTGATAAAGTGGACATCGTAGGGGGAAAGAGAACGAATACGGCAGTAGTTGAAGAACTCCTCAATTTCTTCAGGGGTTGCGTCAGGTGCATGGTATTTGACGTAAGTAGCAACCTCGTCAAAGGTGTAGGTTTTGCCGTCTTCGGCAATAATGATTTTTGGTTCCTTAACGGTTTCTACAGTCATGATTCCCTCCGTAATTAGTGTTTTTTTGAAAAAGCTGGCAGCCCCAGGGGGATTTGAACCCCCGCTTCCGGATTTGGAATCCGGCGGTCTCCCTGACTAACCTATGGGGCTATTGTTTGATTGAAGCGGGAGGCGGGATTTGAACCCGCACGGGGACTATATTCTGTATTTGTCGATAACTGCTTCTAACTCGGCCTTTATCTTGTCTACAACTTCGTACGGAGTTTCTCCTGGCCTATTGTAAGCAGCAATCCAGAATGAGTCACGAATTTCAACCTTTATCTCAAAGCCAGTGCAATCATCTGCAGGGAACTTTTCTTTTATTTCCCAATTCATATCCATCACTCACCTCCCTTATCGCTACTTCCAAATCCGCCAGTTCCTCTTTCTGTGTCAGATAACTCCTCAACCTCTACCGCCACTCCATCGTAAAGAGAAACCGGCACGAGTTGCGCAAATCTCTCTCCTTTCTTAATCGTAACCACCCTGCTTCTGACCAGCGTAACCGGGAGCCCGCCATTTTCGTTCACGGCAGGCAGGGTTGTGTCTTCAAGGGCGTATAGGTCAAACCCGAGGTCGCCGGAGTAGGCTCGGGTTGGGATTTTGGCGTCTGGATGGAGCTTTTTGACTTTCATAGTTCCTCCGGCTTAAGTAAGTTCTTGATCTTCTTATAGGCCTCTCTGGCTTCAGATTCTGAATTGAACGGGTATTTAACCAATGATGTATTGTATTGCTCATCTGAGGTTCCTCCAGCAAACCAAAAAACCAAAAGCGCTTCGTCAACATACACGTTTGTTACATTGTCGAGATTGACCAACTCTCCATTTATCTCTATCCACATAGCCTACCCCCTATAAAACCGACTTTTGGGCAAAAAAGCGAAGGGTCTCTATATGGGACATCCCCTCCCCAGACCTCTCCTTCATGCCTCAATTCTTCTATCTCCTCAAGGTCTGGAATGTAAACGGTAGCTTCGCTCGGATGCAGATTGTCTATCCAGTCAGCTTGATACTTCCAGCCGTCTGCTATACTTTTCATGACAGCCTCCGTGCAAGGAGTTTCGCTTTACTGATTAAATCCCTCAGTTGAGAGGCCTCCTTCGTGAGGCCGTGGTTTTCCAGGACATCGTGGGCCACCTCCAGGCGGCCCACCCCTTCCATGAGGGTTTCTTTAGCTTGATGCTTGGCTATCTCTATGTCCAGAATCACATCAAACTCTTGTGAGCGCTGCATTTCTCACCTCCTCTGCGTATTCTTTGAGTTTTTCTTGGGCCTCCTCCTTGGAGGGGGTGAAATAGAGGGACCACTCATCTCCGCTGGCCGTCCTGCACTTGACATACCAGCCACTTGCAAACTTCGTGCGGCCTACTTTCCTGATACCGTCTCTAATAAACAGACTCTCTACATACAAGGGGTTCACGTAGCTGCCTTTCAGAGTCGTAAACACAGCTCACCTCCTCACATAGGAATTGGGTATTGTGGCTGATCTTCATATTCCAGCCAGTAGTCCTCGTCTTCTATCGGATAGTTGTGGTCAAGGATGTCAAAACCGAAACCGTCTTTCCCGTTTTCTCCCATAGGATAGATTCCAATTTCAACTCCAAGGTCCGTAGCCTTTATGACTATTTCCCTGCCGTTGTATCTCGTCAGAAACTCCTTTAGTGTGCAGGTATCACTCCTGAATGCAAATCTGGAAAGATCTGGTGGTGTTTCCTCTGCATATTCCCGGATCCTTTTGCCATCAACGTATGCTTTTGTGTGACGTTTAAGATCCATTACATAATTGAGCAGGACTTCCAGTTGTTCTTTTTTCTCCTCAGGGTCGCCTGAAGCTTTCTTGTAATACTCCCTGGCGGCTTTCTGAAAGCACCACCAGTAGCTTTTACATCTCTTGAATTCCTTCATCCTAACCTCCTACCTGCTTATTGGCGGAGAGGGAGGGATTTGAACCCTCGGAACGGCTTCAGCCGTTCAGGCGGGTAGCAACCGCCTGCCTTAAGCCAGACTCGGCCACCCCTCCGCTGGTTTCCTCTCCCCTTACCCGGGACCGTCCGCTTACGAGGGGCTTGTTAACCCCTACGGTGCTACATCACACCGCCGGCCTTCGGGCTCCTAACCCTACTCGTCCCGGGCGCCCGTCTCCCCCTATTCGGCTTTCAAAGACCAGGTTGTTCACATTTGTGAACCTCTACCTGATAATATACACGACTGTGAACAGATGTCAAGAGATTTGAATAAAAAAGTGAACAATGACTGTGCTAAAATGAATGAAATAATTGGGGGAGGATGTTTTGAGTTTTGAAGCAGAACTCTTAAAGCTATCTGAAAGGATCAAAGAAATTAAAGACAAGGTTTTAACTGAAGAAGCTACAAAACAGTCTTTTGTAATGCCTTTTCTAAAAATCCTTGGCTATGACATTTTTAACCCTGAGGAGGTCATCCCTGAATTCACAGCAGATATAGGAAGGAAGAAGGGCGAAAAGGTAGACTATGCTATTTTAAAAGACGGCAAGCCCTTGATTCTTATAGAAGTTAAGAACCACACAGAAAAACTGGATAACCACACAAACCAGCTTGTCAGATACTTTACTGTGACCGATGCCAAGTTTGGCATTCTTACAAACGGCATTGAATACAGATTCTTTTCGGATCTTGATGAGAAAAACAAAATGGACGATAAACCATTTCTGGTAATTAACCTTGAAGACTTGCGGGAGAAAGACATAAAAGAACTTGAAAAATTCGCAAAGGAAAATCTGGATGTAGAAAATATCCTTTCTATGGCAAGCAGGCAGAAGAATATAAGGGAAATCCAACAAATATTCAGGGAAGAAACGCAAAATCCCTCAGATGAGTTTGTTAAATTCTTCGCTTCAAGGATAAAAAAGGGCAGAATAACAAAAAACGTGATTGAAGAATTTCGGGGATATGTGAAAACAGCCTTTAACGACCTTATTAATGAGCTTGCTACCGAAAAAATCAATACTCTTAAGAAACATCTTGAAAGTCAGTCTTTAGAGGAAACCGAACAGGAAGAGGATAGGGGAATAGTTACCACCGAGGAAGAACTTCAGGCTTTCTATATAGTGAAATCAATAGCAGCAGAAATAACCAACCCGGCAAACATAACCGCAAAAGATACAAAGAGCTATTTCAACGTGCTTTACAAAGGGAACACAAGGAAGTGGATTTGTAGATTTTACTTCAATTCACAGCGTAAAAAGTATTTAGGTCTTCACGTTGCAGATAAGGAAGAGAAAAGAGTGCAGATATCTTCTCCGGAAGATATCTATAGTTATAAAAAAGAAATTCAGGAAATAATAAAAAACTTAGAAGCGAAGGAGGTATCATAAAACCAATAATAAAAGTGGGTTACACTGATATTAAAAGTTTTTTGTCAGCAATAAAAGATTTAGAAATAAAGAGTATCCGGGCTGGCATTAAAACCGTATATGTAGACGATTCATATTCCCTTAGTTATGGCATCGTATCCGCGCTGGTGTTTTATGATGATCGAGTTGAGATTCATTATACTATCGAAAAAACAAACAGCGACAGAAAACTTAAAGATTTAATACAAAAAGCAGCTTTTGATATTGGGTTAAACAGCAGTTCTTTTGAGCTAAAAATGGGGTCTTTCTACGATGTATAAGTTCCAAAACACCTTTAGATAGGTGATTAAGGTTCTCAGTCAACGGGTTGGGTTGCAGGGGGTTGGGGATGATAGAATTAAGGAAAGTTGATTTGGGGGTTTTATGGAGAGGATTTAATGATACAAGAGTTCAAGGCTTTTTGGAAAGCTATTGCTAAGTCATTTCTATTGATATGAGGAATTCTTTTTATTACCTTGTCTATTCTTTCAAGGTCAACCTCAGCGTCTACAACTCTGTCCCTACTTATAAAAGTTGTTACATTGTAGTCAGAATCGTTTCTTGCCTCTCTCAAACTCTTTAAAGACTCATAAGCCTTACGAATTTCCTTGTCTTTCAAAATAAAAGATAACTCCTTAAGGGTTTCTTTCAAAATACAATGGTGATTTAATTTACTTTCTTCAGATAAATATAGCCTTAAATCTCTCGGTAAATTAGCTTTTAATGTTTCTCTAAACTCCAAGAAAACATAGTAATAGAAACGACCTATGGAAGTTCTATAAATGGGCTCACAAGAACCTATTCTCTTGCTTAAAGAAAATTCTAAATCTATGAGTTCTTCTCCTAAATCCTTAAATTGATGGGGCCGCAACTTTTTCCTCCTTTGGAAGAATAAAACTAACTACTACATCTGTTCCATGCTTGAATATCACGTCCTCAATGATCTTATCTTCTACCTGTTCAAGGAAATTACGAGAATATCTTTCTTTTAAATGAACATAAACAAACGGCGTTTTAATTGGGTCTTCGTAGTCATATTCCATAGCATAATCAAGCTCGTATTCTTTTATATACTTACGCAGTATTTCATTGATAGCGTCCAGAATATTTTTTCCTTCAGGGGAACTAAAATATTGCTCAGCCTCCTTGTATCGTTTGAAACGATATAAAACAATAGATAACTCATCTATAACGTTTTTATATTCTTCTGGAAGTGAGTTAATCTTTTCTTTTATGTCCTCAAAAGTTTTAAGTCCCATAGAGGATAACAATTTTTCCATATCGCTATACCTATGACTTTTAGCAAGGAAAAAAAGTTCCTTAACAAGAGTTCTAAACTTTAGAAATTTATCGGTAGTCATATCTCGCGCCTTTCTTAAGAATGTTATAGCTTTACTTATATATCCGCGTGTAGATTCTATCAAGGCTTGATAATATAAAGCCATTCCACTCTTGTCAAAGGAAAGATATATACGGTTGAATTCATCAGCTTTATCTAAGTGACTCAAGTTATAATATCCTGTGACAAGAAAAGGAATTACAGAATAATCACCCTCAAGCTGAAAATAAGTTTCAGCCCTTTTCAAAACCTTAAGGGCTTCTTCATAACCTTGAGCTTTTTCAAGCTCCTCTATAAACTCAGCTACTTTTCTTTGCGGTTGTGGCATCTCCTCTCCCTCAAAATATCTTCGTATGCGCAATTATCGGAAAGAACAGAACCTCGCTCTCGTGGAGCTTGTTCTCCGGAATAAGTATCGGTTTATAGGAAGGATTAGCGGGTTCAAGAACTATCATTTTGTTCTTTCTATCGTGATGATAATACTTAACCGTGAGCTCCCCGTCCCCATTCACGGCCACAACGGGAGCTCCCTCTTTAACCTCATACCAGGAAGGGTCAGCAACCAATACAAGGTCCCCCGGCTGGAACATCGGACGCATTGAGTCACCCTCTACCCTTATCCAAAAGACCCGCTCTGGTGGAAGACCTTTAAGCATTACATCTGGAGTAGGGAAATACTGCTCCGGAGTGGGAGAAGCATACCCTCCAAAAGAACCGGCCTGAGCTTCGCCGTAGATAGGGATAGGAATAACTTTTCCTCTTACGAAGCTGGCGTTCTTGTCCCATTCAGGTTGGTGTTCTTCAAAGAAGTAAGAGGGGGATACTCCAAGGACTTCGGAGAGCTTTATCAAGTGGTCTCCTTTGGGAGCTCTATCCCCTATTTCCCACTTAGCAACAGTGGAACGGGTTACTCCGACAAGCTCTGCCAGCTTCTCCTGAGATAACCCTTTCCTCTTACGAGCTTCTTTTAAACGTTCACTTCTAAAAACCTTTTCCATCTTTTCAATCGTAACCATCTGTGAACATTCCTTTCAATACATTTCTGTGAACATAAACTTGACTGATTGTTCACAAATGTGTAAATTATCAACAAGGAGGCAGACATGAAGCTAAAAGACTGGGTTAATACAAGATGGAAGGGAACAAAAGAAGAATTAGCAGAAAGGCTTGGGATAGCACGAAATACCCTGCATTTATACATCAAGGGCATCCGCCAACCGCCCCTTGATGTAGCACTCCGGATTGAGGAGCTGACAAACGGGGAAGTAAGAGTTGAAGACCTTGTAATCCCCCGCAAAACCCCGGCAGGGGTGAAGTGATATGTGCAACTTAGCGAATCCTTTTTGTGTGGAGGAAGAGATGAGCGAAGAGAAGAAGCTAACGCCTGCCGAAGTTTACCGAAAGGCGGCGGAAATCTACGAAAGCCTACCAGAGGGGCAGGAACTTGAGGTAATTGAAGCCCTATGCAACATGATGGGGAGAACGGCGGTAGAAGTAAGAAGTTTAAAAGTTTCCAGAGGATTGCTTTAGGTTTCCGCACCCGAGGAGAGTTTTTCATGAACAGCATCAAAAATCGCTTGGAAGAACTTAGCGACATTAGTAGAGTAAGAAATCTGAGCGTTACTGGTTTGAAGAGCAGCAACCGTAATATCCCTTGCAATTTCAGCAGCAAGCTTCGTTTTCTCGTCCATAGCCACCTCCCTTGGTTTGCCGTTCTCCCCAAGGGAGATTTTACACGGCTGAGCGACCCCTTACTTTTCCTCCTCCCCACCGTGCCTTCCACCCCCGAGGCACTGAAGGCGCCTGCTCCGGCGGGCGTCCTCTTTTTCATGGTTCCCTCCTCAATTCTAAAGGTAGGGCTAAAAGAGAGGAAAACGGAGGCAGGAAAAACTCTTGAGTTTTCACGAGAGGTGAAAAGATGTGCAAAGTAGCGTTTCAGGAGCTTGCGGAAGAACTCACGATGGTAGCAATGACGGAAGCCCGAAGGAAAGGCTACACCAATGAAATGATAGCAATGAAGGTAGGGAAAAGCGTTAGCTCCGCTGAGAAATGGTCGTCCGCCGTAAGGACTCCCTCTCTAAAACAGTTCCTTGCCCTGATTGTTGGATTAAAGCTTAAGGAACCCGTAAGGATGCTCGCTGAACTTGTTGGGCTTGTAGCTGTTGAACCGCCTGAATGCTCTGACATTGCTCATTACGGAAAAATCCTGAAAGAAACCGGAGAGGCGGTTGCCGCACTTTCAAAGGCCATAGAAGACGGAAGAATAGACCCTGAAGAAGCAAGAGAAGTAATCAAAGAAGCAAGAGAAATGCTCTCGGTTTGGTTTGCCAAGCTGCATGAACTTGAAAAAATCTCAGGAGGTCAGCAATGAGCCAGGAAAAATATTCTATCTACGATTTCCCAGAGCTTCTCTACAACTCAAAACTCTTTACAAACAGGCAGAGGTGCATAGTCCTCTGCCTGTTCTCTTTCCTCAACCTCAAAGGTGGAGGAGCTTTTACGATTGATATTTTAGCAGAAAGGACGGGAATAAGGAAAGAACATATTTACAGGGAACTCAAATCCTTAACCTACATCAAGGAAGAAAATGGAGTTAAGAAGGAAGTTTCAATTATTAAAAGGGAAGGCAAGAAAATCTCGTTAGATGTTAAAAGATTAAGAGAATTCATAAGTGCTAAATTAGCATCTTCAAATAGTGCTAAAATAGCATCTAACAACTGCCAAAATGGCACTAAAAAACTACCAAAACAGCATTTAGATAGTGCTAAATTAGCAGTTTCTAAATGCCAAAATGGCACTAAAAAATCTTCCGAAGCTCAAGGCTCACAAAGTCCAGACG
>Ga0256831_1000104_pt1 | contig 42793 bp, 46 predicted proteins | sample 132544metaG_FD_189087 | JGI IMG/M metagenome (GOLD analysis project Ga0256831, IMG submission 189087) | Hydrothermal vent microbial communities from Lau Basin, Pacific Ocean - 132-544 | ecosystem: Environmental > Aquatic > Marine > Hydrothermal vents | place: Pacific Ocean: Lau Basin | collected...
CTGGTATGTTGTTATTCTAACATACGACGGCCATGGGATTTTAGGATTTATCATAGCGGAGTTCTTTAAACACTGGGAATCTTAAGCTGCCATACGGGGTTTCTTCCATGTAAGCAACTTTGACTATTTTACCAACAATCCGATTAGGGTCGGCCCAAAAGGTCTGGCGCTCTTCCATCGAAAAGCCTGAACCTACTTTAACCTTCTTGCCTTTATAATCGACAACAATTCCACCAAGCATTCCGGCGAACAACCCCTGGCCTTCATAAACTTCAAATACCAGGAGGTCTTCGGTTTCCTCCGGCTTAATCTTCATCCAGTCGTAAGATCGTTTCTGAACATACTTATAGTTAAGAGGTTTAACGACCAATCCTTCGAATCCAAAGTCTCGAGTACGATTATAATAGTGGTCTAACTCGGCCTCATTGCGTATTAACTTATGCGGGATATATTTAACCATAGGATTTATAAACCCTATACGTTTCATAATTTCATACCGCCGACTAAACGGGAATGTAGTTCCGGGAATATCGATAAGGTTAAAGACCACGTTTTCAACTTCAACCTTTGACCGAAGTAATCCCGAGGCCGTATTAAACTCAGCATCGTTAACAGTTAACTCACCATCAAGGTCAAAATCATATGGCTCGTTAAGCAAAGTAAGGACGGATTGTAACTTAGTTAAGCCAGGGATAATATGGCCATTTCGAGTATAAAAAGTTCCTTGATGAAAGATACCTCGAAGCCCGTCGAGCTTGGGTGAAGCTATCAAGGGAAACTCAAGTCGGGAGGCATCTAAAGGTTTAGCCAGCATAACATCATGCTGCGGAATAAGATCCGGATAAACCTGATTGATAGACCTAGCCCCAATACCTAGTTTAAGGTTCTTTTTGAAGACCAGGGTGATATCCCCCTGGTCTAGTTCAATATCAAAATAACTTAGCTCTTTAGCTGCGTTATCTCGTGACCCAAAACGGTTATACGGATTATAAGTTATCTCAAGTAGCTTAAGGAATAATCCATTGCGGTCACCGAAAAACTTTAATAGTTTTTGTTTTGCCTTCAAACCTCTGGTCTCTCTGATTTGTCGCAGCTTGTTGCTTGCATACATATAAGTATCCTCCTAATTTTTTTACTCCTGCTTTACCATATACTACGCAGACTTGTATTTCATGTCTAGCTAACTCTCGGTGAATTAACCGTTGCAAGGGCGAAGTTTTACCGTCAATCTTTTTGAGTTCTACCGCGTAAACTTTACCTCTAATAAACACTAGTCTATCAGGTATTCCTCGTCGACCAGGTGACACCCATTTATAAGATATGCCACCTAGTGACCTAATCAATTCCTTAAACTCCTGTTCTACCTCCTTTTCTAATTCAGGCACTTGGTCCTCCTACACCTTAGAGATTTTGATTAAGTTATCACGAGTTACTTGTAATTGAGAATCTTTAATACTGAGGTCTTTAAATACCGAAACGATAGTCTCTATCATATACCGATTAGACACAAAATTCCCGTAGTGGTCAAAACAGCGAATCCACTTTCCTGGATTTTCGGCGGCTATTTCAATAAAGGCCAAGGCCATAAGATACGATCGGCCAGTCTGACGATTGTTAATATCATCAAGTAACCATTTCACTTCTTCATACCGTATCCGCTGTTCAGGCCTTAAATGATCTATTCGGTATTTTCGTATCTTTTCTAGCATACTATCCTCCTATTTAATAAATTCCGTTAGTCTACGACGCCAATGCCAGTTATCTAAATCCGTCATATCTCGAGTATAAGATAACTTCTTATATCTACCAAAAATACGATTAGTATATGATATGCGGTTCTTAGTAAGTAGCTCTACCAACAGTAGCTGTAGAACCTTCTCAAGATCAATCTCTTTAGCTAGGTATTCCAGGGTAAGTCGGAAAGATTTAAGAACTCTTAAGTGACCTCGAACCTCCGCTTGAGTTAACCGTATTTTATTAAGCTCATCGACTATCATTTTCGATACCTCTTACTATAGAAGCCGTCGGCCTTTAACGGAAGATCAATAGCCCAATTAGGTTTCTCACACATAAGTTCTAGCATGAGATCTAGATACTGGTCTCTTTGTGAGTCATCAGGACCGAGGCATATAAGCTCATCGTGGACTGAGGCTATCATTATTAGATCACTTTGGCATTCAAAAACATTCACCTTAGCATTGGCTAAGAGATCACGAGCTATAGCCTGAACAATATTCTCAGTTATCCTCCCTGGACTAATTTCTAAGACACTCCATTTCTTAGAATATGGATTTTTACCCTCATGCTTAGGAGTAAGACCATATTTTCCTTCACCGATAAAAGGATTAGCATACCAGAGGGGACGACCGGACGGTAAGTAAACTCTCAACCAGCCTTGTTTACAAACAAAAGTACACTTATGACATTTAACCTCTCTCCCTGGATTTTGAATAGCAAAGATAACAGCTCTATGCAGGGTTCGCCACATTTTAGCTACTCTGGCATATTTGGTTCTAAAAGCTTTAACAGCGCTCTTAGCTTGAGCATAGGTGAGCTTAACATTCCAGTCAGCTGCAGTTTCTATAAATCGATCAACCCCCATCATAAAGCCACAACCAAGGATAATGATCTTACCTATGAGTCGCTGATACGCTGCTTGTTTGTCCCCGGCCTTATAGGCTTCAGCAATTTCGTCATAAGACCGCTTAAACAAAAAGGACGCCATGTCAACATATTGATTTCGGCCATTAAGAATAGCTTGCATAGCTTCTGTTTCATCGGCTAGCCACATGATTATGAAGTTCTCAACACTAGTAAAGTCACCCGCGTATACAAGCATACCAGGGGGTGCTTTAATCATTGGTCGAATAAGGGCCTTAGCTACATTTACCGGGTCCTCTACTGCCATAAAACGCATGAACTTATTGATCTCTTTTTCGGGATCTTCAACAGAAGCCCTTGGCAGGTTATGTAATTGAAACGCTCGGCCTGACCATCGACCAGTGTTAGTACCATGATACATAAGGTTGTCGTGAACATAACCTTTGTGTTCAAGTTGAAGCAATTTATGAAATTTAGCAGTTGACGACCGTCCTAATGTTTGTCGTAAGATTAGCATCTCGCGAACATTGGCGGGTAACTTAGGATCTTTAAGAAGACGAATAACAGTATTAGCCTGAAGGTTAGGTACTTTAACACCGTTTAAGGCCATCCAGTCTCTGAGCTTTTGAACTTGTGTTACTTTTGAAAAAGCTCCTCTAGATAACTCCTGGACTCGGTAAGTCATTTCATCAACATAACTCGATATGTATTCAAGGATGCGCTCAATTGCTTGAATATCTACTGGGACTCCAGAGTCGTTAATTGTTTGAGTAATCTCCCAGATATACTGTTCATAGTCAGTTAACTGTTTTTGTGGGAGGCGCGTTAAGAGCTCCTCAGTGGCATAAACATCATCGAGGCAGTACTGACCAAATCTTTCAAGATCTGAAGCAGTAAAATCATAAGGACAAACAGGGCGTTGTCCCTGTGAGTTGGGAATACAAATCTTTTTAATGAGGGACTTGCCATCTTTGTTCTTACGATTCAGGCACCCAGTTACTTGAGTAGCCTCATCGAGTTTCGGTGGAAGAGTAAAAGTCGTGGCCAAAGCCATAGAGTCAATCATTTGTGATAACTTAAATGGCGGCAAGCCATAACGCGTTCCTATTATATTCTCAATTCGCCAATCAAATAAAGCGTTGTGAGCAACGAATTTTGATTTGGGATCAAAGAATTCCTCTGGAGGTGGCTCTCCAGGTTTCCATAAATAGCCCGGGTATTTTTTTCCATATCTTTTCCAGCCCATAAGGACTATATCCGCATCGGGATGCTCAGCATACTTTTTAGTGCCATGAGAAATAGGCACGGGGGAATAAGTTTCGTAATCGAGAATTATTATAGGCATTATTGTTCTCCATATAGCATGTATGACTGGTGAACTAAAGATTCAATAAGCTCATCAGGTATGCTCCCTGTCTGACTAATAACGATTAAGTTGTAAAGAAGGTGACACTTAACAGAAAACATCATGTAAGCTGAAAGGGGCATTGTTTAGACCAGGGGGAGTTATTAGCCCTCCCCTGGTTTTTAAGGGTTTATTCTTGAGGCTTAAAAGCTGAAAATGCTTCTTCGGGCTTCTGCCGGCCATCGAGGCGCTCATCATCGCCGGCAAACATGACGTTGTTAAGCCAACAAGCTACGCCTTTACCGCCTTTGGGATGTGCATACGGGTAGATATTAACATCAACATTGGCGCGACAACCTGAGTAAAATACCTCGGCTGGGTCATAAACCGGTTCAACATTTTCATCAACCATACCAGGGCGAGACATACCGGCTGAACAGTTCATAAACATTTTACCTTTATAGTGCGCCGGGCGCTCCTCAGATTCGACCAAGGGATCACCGTCACGAAGACAGACAGTAAAGGTAGAAGCTTTAGCTTGTTTAGCTGTAAACTTACCTTTTTCAATTCCCTGGGCAATGGCTTTCTCAATAGCCTGCTGAATCCGGCCTACCTGAGGATCTTTCTTGTTCAGAATCACCGTAACACCGAATTTGTCGTCCTGGTTCGGTTTGGCCAGGAATACCCAGTCCAATCTTACATTTTGCAGAATCATTACAATACCTCCGTTCATTGTTTTTAAGAACCCACTCAAACTTTTCAAGTAGGTCAAAGATTGAAATATGAAAATGCCGAGCGATATGATGAAGAAAGAAAATTATGTCAACAATCTCTCGGGTTAAATTATCTTTATCAACCCATTTCTCAGATCGCCAAGGCTTCCAAGAAAATGAGTCAACTAGCTCTGAAACTTCCATGAACAAACCCAAAGCCAATTGGTCAGGCGGATGCCTTCCCATTTGGTCTTCAAAGTCTGTGATTCGTTCCCAAATCAATGGATCAATCATCATTCATCCTTTTGTAAGGTTCACCACAGGTCATCTTACCCTGATTGCATTTGGTGAACATACATTCAGGACCAATTGCTTTACCAAAAGCAGGCCAGGAGGTCTTCAGAAACTGGTGTAGCCGACTGGCAATATGAATCATCTCACCAACATTTCTCAAGCACTCTCTTTGAGCAATAAAGTTAGCTAGCGATCGAGCATTAACTGTCCAAATAATATTTACAGCCGATGCGTTCGGCAAAACCATACGAGCTTCTTCAACCGGCACCATGTCGCATAAAAGTTTGTACGAGGTCAGGGTGGATTTAAGCTGGGCTTTATAAATCTCGGCAGCTGCTCGATCCTCTACCGATTCTTCAAGCTGGGCTTCACAATACTGCTTAAGCCGGTCGGACTGTTCAGCTTCGGGAATAATATACCTGGCGATCTTCGGATGCACAACCATGGGCATATCCCGATAGTCCGCGTAATGCTGACTCGCTGAGGTAAATGACCCAATTCTATGCCTAGTGATCTGGGCCAAAAATGCTCTCGAAACATTCTCTAATAAGAACGTCCACGAGATGTGCTCGAGTACACTCGAATGGCCGGCAGTGATCAAGAACCGAATTAAAGCGCGATTCGAGGTCTTTCCGGATTTTACTTCGTCGAGATCGACTCGTTTCTTTTGAGTCAAGCGACATGCCTGGTGTACCAGAACTCCGGGGCGAAGTGGCCGTTGAATTGTTCGAATATTTACGTCCAGATAACTGAGTATCTGCATTATCTTCCTCCATAAGGTTAAAAACAAACATCATGTTCGTAGCTAAATGCAGAGCATGATGCAGATGGCCTTCTTTATCTATAATGTTACCTTTAAGCAACTCTTGTAAGTGCCGATAAGATGCTTCAAGGTAGTCTTCTGCCGGTACTGTTTTCCAGTCATCAGGCCCATACTTAATAGACCCAATCAACAGGACCTTGACTAGACCTTCAACGAATATCGGATCAAGTAATCGATAGGGCAGCTTTCCTTTCTTATCCTTCATAGAGATACCAGGGAGGGTTATTAGCCCTCCCTGGTCTTAAGAATTAGTCCCAGGGATTATCTTCTTCGGTCTCTGCTTCGGCCGGATCAGCCAGCTCTTTGTCCGACTCTTCGTCCGACTCTTCGTCCAACTCTTCGTCCAACTCTTCGTCCGACTCTTCGTCCGACTCTTCAGGCTGTTCCAAAGCCTTGGCTTCCTCGTCATCCAGGGCGGCATGCAGTTCGCTGACATCCTCGCCGATGGCCTCGAGAGTTTCCTCTACCTGACTATGCAGGAAATCAGCCAGAGCATGCTCAGCCAAGGCAACACCGTGACGCAGACGGGACTCTTCAGAGACATTATCGCCTTCCAAGACATTCTCCCAACGACCAAGAGCAGCAACTGCTCGCCGCAGACGTTTACGGGCCAAACGAAGTTTGTTAAGCGGCGTGCGGACTTTGCCAGCGGAGGACGTGGTTTTCCGATGAGCTTCAATATAGGCCAAGGCATCATCCATGGTCATAACCTTGAACAGGCGTTTACCGGATTCTTCATCCAGAACTTCAACCGGATAAATCTCAGCGCCGGTAAACTTGGCCGCCGATCGCATACCAGAGAGATACGATGCCATTACTGTGGGTTTCACGCCAACCTCTTTCAGAATTTCATCGCGAGTGTAGGTGCCTTCCTTAATCATGTTTACAACTTGTTCTTCTTTTGTCATTTTGGTTCCTCCGTAATGACTTGTTATGGGGTTAGGTTACTACATACTACTTATTAGAATTTCTCACCTCCTTGTTTAAGATTCGCAAATACTGATTCAGCATTATAGGCTGGCCGTCTATCAGACTCAGGTACCATGATTGGTTTACCCCTGGGCTTCTCAACCAGCTGTTTAAATTCCTCTGAGTCTCGAAGTTCCCGACTCATCTTTTCTGCTTGAGCTGGAGAGACCATCTTTGATTTATACATCTCGTCAAAATCGAGGTACTTACCTAAGACCTTTACCACCTGGTCTTCTGACTTAGCCCATTTTCTGGTAGATCTGCCTTCAACCAATTTAAAATCTTTAACTGGAATACCAGAGGTGAGCTTGAGATAAAAGTGTTTCCGAGTATCTGCAATATATGACTCAAAAACTGGAGCTTGTTTAAGCAGATCACTAAGCTCCTCGTCAGAGACCATGTCCATTCGCTTTCGAACCTTAAACACCTTTTGAGCTACCTCATTAGCATTTTTAAACCGATGCCGGCAATAAGGTTTGCCTGGACAAAATCGACAGGTTTCAAGACTTGGGTTAAATTCTGCATTATTTGATTTAGCTTCTATAACTTTAGGAATCAATATCTCTTTAAGCCACATTCGTAAAGCTTGAGAAGATATAGTCTCCTTATCATAGTTATCTCGAAAAGGTTGAACAATATGATATTCCACCTTTTTATACCTTGATAATGTCACCCAGTCTTTTGCATAACCGGCAGCATAGGCTCTGAGCTGAGGATTAGACTCCGCCTTAACCCCGATACCTGAGCCGAATTTCCAATCAACAACTATAAGCTTAGTCTTGGTTTGCAAAACTACGTCTGCTGTTCCTGACGTAAGATTAAGCTCTTTATGATACCCTTGCAAAGCCACAAAAGTTTCAAAATGTTCTTGTTGTACATCGATAGCGCACTTAAGATTCTTATAGTACAAAAGCGCATCTCGAATAGCCGCGGTATCGTCAATGGTTAAATCAAATTGTCCTAAGGGCACGCCATCCTCAAGAACTCGACGTATTACCTCGTGAAGATAAGTACCATGATCTGCGTATGACGAAGTACGATTTGCCATTTCAGGATGCTTCTTTTCAACGGCTTCAGCAAATCGAAAAGAGGCAGGACAACTGATTATTCGATGGAGCCTTGAAGGACTCATTCGTGCATGACCGCTCATTTGGACACCTCTGGGCTAGCACAGTCTGCTATCCGATAATGCGAAAAATATTCCATATCTCCTTGGCTACTCCATTCAGTTTTGCCATCTTTAAAACACATAATACCCGGGCACCCAGGTTTATATGCTGCAAAATAGGCGGGTTTCCAAGAGGCCGTATTATTATGTCTAACCAAGACGGTATCACCTTTGGTAAGACAAGGAGACTGTGAAAAAGGATCAACCTGAGGCAGAGCTTCCGGAAATAACGACGGAAACTTATCAGATCCAAAAAACTTGCCCTTTCTAGTATAACACACTTGAATGACTTCATCTTCATTACGAGTATTTACAGCTATCTGAGTGCTAGTAATTTTAGATATCTGTACCCAACCATACTGAATTGTCCAAACCCAGTCACCAAGTTTTAATTTATTATAGTTCATAATTCATCCTCCGTAGGTAAACGGTAAACTTCCCAATAAGCTGTTTTACTATTACTAGACCAGTGAGTGGTACCTCCGATATAACAGAAAATACCTGGAAAATCTGGATCTCGATAGGCGAAGTATCTACGACGCCATGGTCTGATATTTGATCGCACCATAACTTTATCCCCCGGTTTAAAAACTATAGGTTTAGGAGTTTGATCGAGCTGTAGTAAAGGCTCCAAAAATACTGTAGGAAACTTATCATTTTCAAAATACCTACCGTCGTTAAAATAAGTATAAGTTTGACCGCCGTCGGCTTTAACTATAAAAGTACGGTCTGGGGTTATGCTGAAAACTTTAATCCAGCCATGACGAATGGCCCAAACATAATCTCCTGGCTGTAATTTAGCTAAACGAATAGCCTGCTCAAGGGCTGTTTCTGGATACATTCTGCTCCTCCTTAAGTTTTTTAAATATAGGCCAGCCCAGACTATCAACTGCGTCGTACATAGTTACTGCTCGATACAGCCGAATATGCTTCAGTACTTCTGACCGCGATACTTTGGTTATGATAGTAACATTATTCTGAAAAAAGACAATATTACTTTGTTCAAAATCATGCCGAGAATACGTAGAAGCATCCCACATATAATCATGTACATAGCAGGCCAGGGTGAGATATAAACCCCATGCAGTCTCAGGAACGATCTTATCGCCGAATCCCTGGCCCGCGCCACAGTATGACCCGCTATATTTAGGTCGCCAGTACCCATAATCGAATGACGGAATATGAATACCAGGGGGCGCTATAATAGGTAGATCGTACCGAACCCTACCTCGCATAAAGAAAAAGTTATGCCTTATTACTTCCATGTCAGCCTCCTTTGAAAGTGAATGCGCAGCCAAAGTCTGTGAGAACCAGGTACTTTTTGCCTGGTTTTACGTATTTCTTTTGTCGGATAAAATCAGCAATTTGAGCCACAGCCTCATCATGCTCGACGACATGTGATTCGCCAGTTGCTAAAACCGGAAATGGCTGAAACCAATCGACCAAAGTAAACGAAGTATTGATTCCACCCTGCATACAATAGTCTGTTGGCAAGTATAAGGGCAGTTCAAATACACGAAGAAAGTTATCATCGGAATCAAACATATACTTCATTTGCGCCTCCCCTGGCCTGACTGTCGTCGAGTCTTCCACAGCTTCTTTGCTGATACGGGTTTAGGTATAGGCCGCGGTTCAGGACGCCGTAAAATCCAGTTTATTAACTCTTGATGCATCTTACCTCCTTTTACGTTTTTCGGCCTTCTTAAGAGCCTTAAGTTCCTCTTTTTCGGCTTTGCGTCGTTTGTTTTTTTGTCGCCGATTTTCAGTCTTATATCGCAACCGGTTCTTTTTAGCTGCTCGATTAGATTTATGACCAGACATTACAACATACCTTTTACCTGAGATCTTACAATCTCATGGACTTTGCTTACTGCAGCATCCAAAAGAAAGTATCGAGCAGCTCGATTGCCTTCGAGAGCATCATAGATCATTGTTTCAGTAAATTCAGATACCGTCTCACGAGCTTTCAGTGTCTCCAAAACTTTGGTTGACATTTCTTCTGAAAATTCATCAGGACTCATAGCATTGGTATCAAAACCAGCCGCTTCAGGCAATCGTCGAGCAGTATGGTCATACAAAGTTTCCCTTTCCATCATTCTTCCTCCTGTTTAAGGATTTTAAGGTCTTCCAGCATAATTCTAAAATCTGAATCGGTCAATGCTGGATTTTCAGGGGCTTTACCAGTATCGTGAAGATGTTTAACAAAGTTTGCATACTGAAGATAAGCTATGCCAAGGATACTAATATTCGCTGAACCTGCATAAGTTTTAGATACTTGAAAATAAAAGTTTGATAGCTCAATCAACTCAGCTTTAGACTTGGCAAATAAAGCATCTTTTGCAGTCATTTGATTAACCTCGCGTCTATTGTCTCTTCAAGTTGAGATGCTAAGACTATCATATCCGGCATCTTCAGCTCGAATGTTTCCACAGCTTCAGCTACCTCATCAATAGAAGTAGCCTGAATTACGAAATTAAGGAACTCCACGTATGTAGTATAAGATCTGCTTGCGTGCCGAAGTCTATACTTTCGAGCAGTATCTCTGCAATAATCGTACTCAGTTTCAACTTCGTAGAGAGCTTCTATATCATCTACCCGAAGTTCATCTAGGAAGGCAATAAAGTGGTCTTTTGGTTTCTCAAGTTGAGGTAATTCTTCCCACAATTTAGGATCTGCCATTTTTTCCTCCTATTGAACAGGAAATATTGACTCTGCATGTTGAAGCAGATCATTAAGATCAGCTTCAACATGCTCGTCTACTTCGTTTAAATCAGCCAAGGAAATGCCAATTCCAAGAAGCAGGATAGCTTGAGTAATTGCAGAATTATTATTTCGGTAAGCTTGGGCAAAAGCTCGTCGTAAATTAATAGGCAAGCTTCTGTGCGAAGGAGCGCAACAGGCGAAATCAGGACAGCACATATCAGTGATGGGATTGTGCAAAGGTACACCTTCTACCCATTGCTGCAACTGAAATTCAATACTTTCTTCCTTTGACATACCTTCAAACAGTTCATCAGTTTCATGTTCAGGGGCCATGCTTTTATCCTCCGATTAAATTATCTAAGTAAGAACCACATTCTCACTTTCATAATTATATTATAATATAAATTTTTTAAAAAGTACAATAAAAAATATCGATAAGAAAATAAATTTTATTTATACTTTTTGTTCGGGGGAGAAGGGAGAGTAATCAGCTTTATCTCTAAGCTGGCCAGGAAACTTATATTTTTTAAGATAGTCATATACCTCAGCCCGCTTATTAACGTTCTCTATTCTACGAAGCAAATTATCTGCTGATGGGAAGACCAGGAGGGGCTTAATTCCCTGAATAAGATCAATCTTAGACTGAGAATCAAAAGTTAACTTCATAGAGTCATGAACGCCTAACTGAGAAAGACCAGTGGGTTTAGGATTAAGAAAGCTAGCATTGCGCGCCTTAGCCTTTTCACGAACTAAAGCTCGAGCTTCCGTTGTTGTCATATTTTCTTCAAACCAGGAGGAGTTAACCATCTGAAATGGTATGATAATATGCTTGTCCATTCTTGCAAAGATAGGACAGTCATCTGTTAAGAACCGTCGCCATTGAGATACGTTCATCGGTATGTGGTCATTCAAGATCTTAGTTATAGCCAAGAAATGCTCTTGCCACCATTCCCAGTGTTGCTGTGAGCTCTGAGAAAAGTTAAACTGTTGATCGAGCCACAGAGCAAACAGGGATTTAGTAGACACTGCATCGAGGACGCCGGCTACATGTTGATAGATCTCAGGATCATTTTCCTTCTCTGCAGTCCAGGTGAGGTGACGTTTATCGGTACCATGGATTAGTGATGCTTGAGCGCAAGCCCACATGAAAGTCCAGGGGGAGAATTTATCACTCTCAAGATACTCTTTGTTTATATCTTTAAGGGGAATAATCCAGAATCGACGTGCTGATCCTTCGTATAATTCAGGAATGGATAGAAAGTTAACGTTCGTAGAGCCGATGAACTTAGCTCGCGCAGTTACTGTAATCGTAGAACCTTTGTATAAAGGCCTAAACTGAGCATTACCACTTAATAGGTGTTTACTTAAAACTTTAGCTACTCCTCTGGTCTTAAGAATAGTGTCAACCTCATCGAGAACCATGATCAGGTATCTACTGATTCTGTCACCCCATTCAACGCTATTGGTCGCATCTTTACGAGTGAAGTCCATGTCAGAACTTAAGAGAGGCATAGGATAGTAGGGGTACATCAAAGGCAAGTGGCTGGTTTTACCAATACTAGGGTCGCCTATTAAGATCGTAATTGGCGCGCCCATGAGCTGAGCTTTAATCTCTTTCATGTTAAGATGGAGGGATCTTAACGCGCCTATGTGAGTCCTGGCTAAGAGCTCAAGGCCAATTTCTTTGGGCATTCGTCCAGAGCCCAGGGTGGGATTATAAAGCCGGTTCTCATCGACTGTATAGATTTTGGCTATCTCTTCGCGAACATAAGTTGCTGCTTCAGCTGGTGTAAAGTCCTGGGGTACCCGCTTTCTTAGATACTCTACAAAGAAACATGGATTCTTAGGATCATCATAACTAACAAACCGCGATGAGAGACTTTTGTAGGCTCGGGTAACGGCATCACGAACTGGTTCCTGAATATCGTACAAGCCCTCTACCAATGCGCAAAGCGAATCTATAGCTCGTTCAGCTCTTGAATCCGTTTGTCTGTTAAAGATATCTAGCTGAGTAGAATCACGGTCGCCATCTAATACAGCTTGTACCTCTGGGTATTCAGATACCAGGAGGGGTATCTGACATATCCTATCAGGACGAACTGAAATCTTAAGGATTTTGAACCAATAAAGCATATTGTCAACTGAAGGCTTAACTCGAATGGTTCCATTCTTTAATCTTTTATATTGCTTACTATATGGCGGCGGAAAGAGGTTTTTAAAATACCAGGTGTAGGAGCGCTCTGTGTAGCCTTTTGATGCCTGAGGATCCGCCGAGGATAGACAAGTAACTATATCATTTTCGGGATCGTCGGCTACGTTCTCAGGCAAATCTTTTTTGCACCACTCAACGACAGCATCTAGTTTTGTTTGGTTATCCAAGAGATCAGGGTGAGCAGCATATATGATTAAGAGACATGAAAGCCAATACTGTCTATGGTCCATAATCGTACCTTCAGGTGAGATTCTAGGCACGAAATCATTGTATTCAGGAGACTGAGGATCAATGGGTATGTATTTTAACCAGATATTTAGCGGGATAACCGGTATACGACGATCTAAGGCAAGCTGTTCTATCGAAACCATCGGCTTGACTGGTCTGGTAGTAATCGATTCCTTTATAGATTTAGTGGTAGCTTTAGATACTGTAGGTGACTTAAAGCCGTTTAAGTAAGTGATATACTCTACAGCGGGTGCTAACACTTCGGAACTAGCAAAGGCTTCTAAGAGATCTATTGGATTAACTGGACGTATACCAGGAGTGGACGTCGTTTTGAGGAGCTTCTTAAATTGAGGAAGTAGGAACTTAATTGCCTCAGGAAAGGCTGTTGACGCAGGATCTTTAGCTACTAACGCTAACTTTGTAGATATTCTTGGGAAGAAACCAGTAAGGGCTACGTAAGCATTAAACCCTGGTCGAAACATTTCTATGGCATTAGTATTGGTCCCTGCGAGCTTCATAACAGGAACACGTCCTCCACTACGTTGAAAGGGCACATCAAAGGATTTCTCATGTTTGAGATCCCATGAAAACTCCTGGGATGTCATGTACTGTGGCAAAGCAACCAGAAATATAAGGTGAAACTTTCCTGGTTTAAGAGAAATTGAAGCCTCAATAGCCATTTGGCGCTGCTTAATGAGAGGAGCTAGTGACTTAAAGACATCCTGATACGCAGTAGCATCTAAGGGATGGTCGAAGTCAAGAATAAGCGGTACAAGCCGCGCTGCCCGTAGGGACGAACGAACAGAAGTGACATTAAACATGAGAGCTGCGCCTAGGGCGTGAGTGTCAGTAACATCACGAAACACGTCTCTGAGAATATGAAATGTCTTCGGTTTATTCGACTTTCCAATAACGATTTTTCGATTCTCGTTATTTATAAAATAAGGTAAAAACTGATTGGTAGTTGAAATGGGGAATAACATCCTGGCGAGATTGGGCAATCTGGCAGATACCATCGCTTTCTTAATACCAGGGGAGTGCGGATCAGGCTTGGCTTTAAGTGACTGTTTGACACTTACTGTAGGGTTAGCTAAGTGGTCGCTGAGAGATCTCATGGTCGTGGTCCTCCTTCATCTTTAGGCTTTATAAGTAATATTATAGCGTGTTTCAGCGAAAAAGTAAACAAATAAAATATCTAATCATTTCAATACTTTACGCATACCACACAGTGCTACAGGGTCAAGGATTTCAGTACATTTGTGGTAGTTGGCAAGGATCAAATATTCACTTTACTTTTACTCTGTATTATAACATAAAAAATAGTAAAAGTAAAACAAATAAAATTGATACTTTTGGTCTAAATACCAGGGGGGGATGATGGTCCTCGAGGGCTTTTTGACGGGTATAATGGCTTAGAAAGTAAAATTTGAGCCTCGGGTTTCTAAGTACTTGAAATGATTAAGAAAAAAGTTCTCCTAAGAAATGAATTACGAAAATGTAGTGAAAATTAAGTAGCTGAAATCATTATGAAAGTTAGTATACAAAAAGGTAGTCCGTGTTTTTGTAATGATTTTAAGTACTTGGAATGTTAGGCATACCTAAAAGTAGTAATTGTAATAATTACAAGTACTTAGAGGTTTAAAAAAAAGTCTAAGGATTTCATGTACTTATGAACTGTATAAAAATTGTACAGTTGCTACGAAATTGTAAAGTACGCAAAAACAAGCACTTAGGAGTCAAATTTCATTCCTAGGCTCTTTTTTTAGCTTTAAGAGTTTTGTGTGAAAAAACTCTTATTCTATGAACTACGATATTGTAGTCCATTTGTAGTATTTTTTTTTATAAACTTAAAAAAGTTCTATATAGCCCCCTCCACTACTTTCATCAGTAATAGTGACGTCACACCCTGGAATACGCAATTTTTCAGGGCATAATTGTCCTTAAATACTATGACAGTGATGAGTACCACATTTGTACTGGGCGAGAACAAAGTGGTACTCAAAGCCACTGGCACAGGGTATGAGGTACTGAGATCCGTGAAGTGAAAACCGGGGTATAGAATACGAGGCCTCCGGGGCACAATACACAGGACCTGGGACTACTTCGACCGACGATGATATCCACCCTGGTATTACGAGGACTCCGGGGCTAGGGGACTAATGGTGTAGATAATGGTAGGCCGATGGATAGACGGGGTTTGCCGGTAGGCTGTCCCATGGGCTGCTGGGGACTACAGGTGGGTGGGCGGGGTATATAATACATGCGAGCGAAGCGAGCCACTTAGAAAAAAAAAGATGGGAGCCAGGATCTCTCCTGACTCCAAGCTAGTTTACTTACTTGCTGTTTTCCTTCTGGTCTTGGCCTTTGGCTTGACCACTTGATTTTTGTTGAAATCAAAGTACGCATGAAGTTTGATAACTCCTTCCTGCATGCTCACGTCGACCAAGTCCTTTCGAAGATACGTGAGTTGTGAACTTACATTCTTCAAGATTTTCTTTCGGTCTTCTTGAAGCGTCTTGACCAGGTCTGGCCGAGTGGCTTTGACCAGTTCATCAACTGTACAAATCGGATGCGCGATGATAAACTTCTTGAATGACTGGCGCCAACTGGTACCGGTTTTCTTGGTGGTGGTCATGCTCTTCATAAACTCTTTAGCCTCAGGGGTCAATTTTGTTTCTGACATAATTTGTCCTCCAATTACAATGATTGTGATGAGTCCTACAAGTAACCATACTTGTAGGATGAACTGCTTCATCCTTGATAAGCGCCAATTGTCTTGCCATTATGGATCAAAACAATTGACTTTGGTTGACCGATGACTAATGCATCGGCAACCAGTTCAATAAATCGTACATGCGCGATATGCTCACACATGTACTGCTCACTCCTTTGGTCTACCAGTAACAGGTAGCCAGGTACAATGGTATGTTGCGTTAGACTACGCTTAACTGCGTAGCCTAGCATAGCAACAACCATTAGACCAAATGCTGTTAGTACTAACTTGTCCATTTTGTGTCTCCTTATGTTGAATGTTAATGAAACTTCCATTTAATACTACATTAGATATAGTCTAATTAAAAGCGAAGCCCGGGGCCCCTTTATATAGGGGCTAGACCTAGGGCGGCCTGGGGGAAAACTAGGTCGACGGAGCGGAGCGTAGGTCATCACATATCCATTTTGAATTTTGACGGATTTTAATAACAATGACTATTAATAAGGAAACCCAGACTTTTAACAGATTTTGACAGATTTTGACAGATTTTAATAACAATGACTATTAATAAGGAAACCCAGACTTTTAACAGATTTTAACAGATTTTAATAACAATGACTATCAATAAGGAAACCCAGACTTTTAACAGATTTTAACAGATTTTAACAGATTTTAACAGTAACGACTATCAATAGCATGTAGTATACTGCTTTCCGAAGCTTCTGTCACACAAGAAAAATAAGCTTCTAAACTACTGAAATTATTACGCTTTTTCACTTTACATTTTTGTAATAACGCGTTATAATGATTGTATGAATGTAGCAGAACTCCCATCATTTAGCAAGGCACTAGTCGCTGGAATTCGTTTTGAATACGAATTTGAGGGCCGAACTATCCCTGAGTTATCTGAAAAGTATCAGGTACACGAAGAAGAGCTCTCAGCCCTCGCGACAGACGAAGGATGGCAACACCACCTGGTATTACGAGATTCCTTTGCCACGGCTAAACAAAAGGCTAGTACTCTAACTGAGTATGCTGATCTATTACGCGAAGAGTTTACTGCCAAGTTTACGATCGCAGATATAGCTCAGCAATTAGAAAATCGACCCACATTTATACAGCTTGAAAAGCTCATAGCTGAGAAAGCCATAGAGGTAGCTAGTTCTGTTGATTCTGATGATCCTGGCGCTATACGAGCTCTTAAAGACCTCACGTCGATCTTAAGGTCTCTAAAGTCCGAACAGCCTATAGACATATCTTCTGCCGTAATTAAGGCAGTCAAACAAGATGGCGACGGAGAAGGCCAGGGTCTTCAGGTGCTTATACAGAACCATATTGAATCTTGATTTTGACTACAAATCACGTTGAGGGGCGTGTGCCAGTTAGACCAGGAGGTCCTTCTTCCTCCCTCCTGGTCTAACACTTTATCTATGAAAATACAGCTACCTGTCGTCAAGTTACGACCATATCAGACCAATATCTGGAACTACATGCTGCAGGATCTCCCAGGTCTTAGGGCCGCTATGGTCTGGCCTCGTCGTAACGGAAAAGACGTGGTTTGTTGTAATATTATGGCCGCCAAGATGCTTCAAAAGGTAGCTGACTACGCCTACATACTCCCCTTTCAAACACAAGCCCGGTCAATTGTCTGGGAAGGTATCACAAACGACGGATCCCGGTTTATAGATTTCTTCCCCCCTGGTCTTATCGAACGTAAGTTAGATCAGCAGATGAAAATTTGGTTTAAGAATGGATCTACGCTTCAGCTGGTAGGTAGTGACAACTTTAACGCTCTCGTAGGCCGGAACTTATATGGAATCATTTTCGGTGAGTATTCTATTCAAAAACCTGAGGCCTGGCAATACCTTCGACCGATGCTTACTGCTAATGGTGGTTGGGCAATTTTTCAGTTCACTCCTCGTGGTACTAATCACGCACATGATATTTATCAGATAGCTAAGAATACCCCAGAATGGTTTTGTGAGCGCCTCACAGCTGAAGATACTGGTTACCCCTCTCGTAAAGATATTGAAAAAGAGCGCGAAGCAGGAATGCGTGAGTCCCTGATTGAACAGGAATTCTATACCTCCTTTACAGCCTCTACTGAAGAAACCATGATACCTTTAGCTGACGTCCGGCGAGCATTTCCGGAAGTCATGCCACTTGAATCCCAGATCAGGGCTCGCGCATTCTTCTTTCCTAAAATTATGGGTATTGACCCAGCATTTTCTGCAAAGGGTGACCGAGCAGTTATCGCAGTTCGTCAAGGTCCGATTATTTATCAACCTCGTATTTTCCAAGGTATCGACCCCATGAAATTGGCCTCAGAAGGGGCCCGAGATATCAGGTTACACAGACCAGAGTGGGTATTCGTCGACGCAGGTCGAGGTGAAGCCGTATGGTCACGGCTGCATCAGCTAGGATATGAGAACATAGTTATTCCCGTAGACTTCGGTGGCACAGCGCACTCTTCGTATTACGCTAATCGTAAGACCGAAATGTGGGACACGATGGCTCAATACTTCAAATACCAGAATCCGGTTTTCTACCCTGGAGTTTATCAGGCCGAATGGTCAAAAGATCTCTCAGCTCCGACTGCTGAGGTAAACGAAAAGGGTCGCTTGCAGATGGAGTCCAAGAAGGCCTTAAAGAAGCGAGGTTATCGATCGACTGACCTTGGTGACTCCCTGGCCTTAACATTCGCAGAAGATTTAGATCAGGCGGACTTACAAGCTCAGGCAAAGACTGCAGCTCTCTCGCCGGAAGAGATGGCTGAACTTAGTGACGCAACCATGACTCCTGATATGGTGGCGTACCTTCAGGAGATGTCTCGTAGAATTGATCATGAAAACCTCATAGATCAACCAGCATATGATCCCTTGACGTACATGGAAAAGCATGCCGCTAACTATTAAAGCCCTAACAGCACAGCCGCGTGATCTCATACAAGAGTACTTTCAGGTCTTGCACATGTATGACCTGCTTAAGGACCGGTTTTACGATACTAAGAACCCCACCTGGTCTGATGTAATTGATATTATTAAATATCGTGGGCCAGGGATGTTCTTTATATTTGACACAGACCGAGAGGTCGAGTGCCCGATAGCCGAATTCACGATTGACTTTCCAACAGGGAAAGTCAATATGATTCACTTTTCAGTTCATCCAGACCTCCCCTGGTCTGATGTACTTAAAGTAATGCGATTTGGGGCGTGGTCTATTTTGACTCAGTGGAAACGCCGAGACGGATCCCCTTATGCTTTAGCCCTTACAGGTTTGACCCCATTAAGACTACGGGCAGCATGTATAAGTGTGCTAAGATCTGGGTTTACAAAAATCGGGGTTATTCCAGGAAGTGCATATTTTGCTAATGAAGATATTTACGCCGATTGCCAGTTGTCGCTACTAACACGAGAAGAGGTTTTATTATGGGAGGAGGGAAAGGAATATCAGACTGGATTGGCGCAAGTTTTGACCCCTTCGGAACCGTCTTTGGCGACTCTTTAGGATTCGATGTCGATCCGATTGGGAACATGGTTGGAACTAGTTTTAGTAATATTACTGGTCTGGCTACTGGTGAGAAAAACTTAGGCGATGTGCGGAATAACTTTTTTGGTCGTAACTGGATTGGTGACCTAGCTAATCCACTTTTAGGTGGCCAATCTCGTCAGGACATACAACAGCAGGAAACCTTTCGGATGGCTGATGAACAGGCTATGTTTGGGAAGCATGCTCCAGCCAATGAAGATTTGTGGAAGCCATTTAGGTCTAAAGCTAAGCCTAAGCATATTGAAATACCCACTAGCCTTTTAACTGACAGTACAAACGAGGATCTATAAAATGAGTAAAGGAAAAAGTGGCGGGGGTGGTGGCCAGGGAGATCAGCGAATAAACTTCGAATCTGGCTATGCGGCATTTAAACCAGGTGCAACAGCTGTAGGTTCAACTCACCCTTATTATGGTGGTATAGTTCAAGCTGGGCATCCTATGTTTCCGTATTATCAAGCTGGTTGGACTAAAGCTCAGCAAGACTATGAAGCTCAGCAAAAAGAATCAGAGACACTCCTTGGTATTCTTAATGGTCAGCGAGAAGCTGCTAATAACCAAGCCGCCGAAATGGCACGTCAACAGCGAGAATACTCGATTATGTCTAATCCAGCCGCGCAGTATAAAGACGTAGCCGGTATTCTCGGTAATGCATACGCTTATGCTTGGGATCCTGGTGCAAGACACGGTGATATAGTCGGCGCCTGGACACCTGTTGACGAACAAACATTTAATTCTTGGAAAGACGATCGCGAATCAGCCGTTAATAAGTATCCGAGCGTTATTACTCAGGACAATACCAACTGGTCTGACACTTGGAAGTCTGCTTTAGAAGGCGAAGCAAAACGGGATGAAGCTTATGGTCAGTATATGGACGCGGCTAAAAGCGCTATTGATTACATCAATGACTTGGTGGAAGCTGAGCGATCTAATGCAGGTTTGTTGGGCATTGATTATCAGCTATCTGACGAAGATAAGCAGAATCGCATCAATAACTACTTTGCCACCCTCTGGTCTGATACCGACCAGAAAGGCTTACAAGACTTGTTTGACAAATGGGGGAAGCCTGAGGGCTTCACTGATTGGTTAGCTGTTCGAGGTGATAATCCCGATACCCCTAAAAAGCCAGGCAGTACTCTTATTGGCTCATCGCAAGGTATGCCGAAGAAGAAACAAACTCAGGTATCTGATGCTGATACGCTTTCAAAAACTGTATTGTTAGGAGCATAATTATGGGAGGAGGAAAAGGATCAGCTACCCCACCACCGATGCAAGCACCACAAGTCCAGGGAGGAGGTGGAGATGATATGGCCGCTATGCTAATGATGATGGAAATGCTTTCAGCTCAGCCACAAAGCGCTGAGGCCCCAGGATATATTCCGCCTCCACCGCCTACGCCTAAAATGCCAGAGATTCAAAAGCCTACTCCGAGAAACTGGGCAGAAGAGTATGAAAAAGCCCGAGCAAAAGCTCGAGCAGACTATCAAGCTTCGAAACATGACTCTTATGGCCGTGCAGATACCGTACACACGAGTCCTTTGTTAGATGAAGAGGATCCTAATTTTAACTCACTTGTTGACTTGGCAGGCTCTAAATGAAAGTCTTAAAACGATCACAGGCCCTGGCTTTGTATAATGACTCAATTACGGAGCGCGAAGACTATGAGGTAGAGTGGCGAGCGGTAAGTCGGTATCTATTACCAGCTCGAGGAGTATGGAATCGTACCTCTAAGCCCAGGAAACGTCGAGTAACCAACTCTGCAGTTGTTAATCCTGAAGCTGAAGACGCTTTGTATGTGCTCACCTCCGGCTTTCATGGCGCTTTAACCTCGCCTTCTCGGCCTTGGTTTAGATTGGATTGGTCTGATAGCAAGGTTAAAGAAGTAGAAGAGCTTAAAGCCTGGTTGCAAGAATGCGAACGTCGTATGCACGCTGCTCTTCAGCAAAGTAACTTCTACCCAGCTATTGAATCAGCTTATATCGAAATAGCAGGTTTTGGTATTAACTCGATGTTTATTGGGTCAAATAACGATGGAACAGATATTCCCTTTTACTTTGAACCACTAACTGCAGGGGAGTACTCATATGCCTATGGTAAGCTTGGTCAACTAGCAGTTTATTGCCGAGTGATCTTTATGAGTCAACGACAAATCGTATCAACCTATAAGAAAGCTCCCAGAAAGCTCAAAAACCGAGTTAAACTTAATGCCTCGGGTGTTGACATTGTAGATCGTTCAATACTCGAAATTATCTTGCAAGGCGAAGGAGATAAGCCTTTTAAAAGGTTTACGTACCTGCTGGAAGATGAAAAAGGCTTCACCAGTTCAGAAGCTCCCCTGGCCTCTGAAAGCTTTTATGAAATGCCTTATGTAGTAGGTAGATGGTCTTCGGTTGCGCGAGATACTTATGCACTAGGCCCTGGGGTACGAGCAATTCCATCAGTTAAGAGCCTTCAAGAAGTCGAGAAGTCGATTTATATGGCTGCTCATAAAATGGTAGACCCTCCTACTATGGCCCCAGCAACTTTACGAGGTAAACTAAATACGCTACCAGGCGGTAAGAATTACTATATGAACCCGAATGATAAGATTGAAAGTTTGTATAACTTTCGATTTGATATTCAGGGAGCCGCTGCAGTAGCTGATCGTATTTCAAAACGAATTACTAATATCTTTTACAACGATATATTCTTAACAGGGTCTAGGGACCCGAACGCCAGCCCATACAAGGCTACTGAAGTCCAAGCGAGAGAACAAGAAAAGATGCTTCGACTTGGTCCGGTTGTCGAACGATTACAGCATGAGTTTTTAAAACCAATTGTTGAACGGTGTTTTAATATCATGTTACGGGGTGGCTACTTTCCGGAGCTTAATCCTGCCTTAGCAAAGATGGCTGGAGCATATAATATTTCAATTGTGTCACCTTTAGCTACAGCTCAACGGGCGGTAGCTCTGCAAGGAATCACATCCTTCTTAAGCTTTATCGGTCAGGCTGCACAATTTAAACCTGACATTATGGATAACGTGGATGTCGATGAAGCTGCAAGAGACTTTGGTGATATTACTGGAGTAAGATATGGTATATTAAGGCCAGAGTCTGCTGTTAAAGAGATTCGGGCTACCCGAGCAAAAATGCAGGCTCAACAAATGGCTAAAGAAGAAGCTATGGCTCAAGCACAAGCCCAGTCACAGCAAGAGGTTCAAAAGGCTCAAGCTACTAAGGCTCAAGCTGAAGCTGGAGCAACCTTGATTGAAGGCCAGAAGAATGCCACGGAGGCTGGGATCTTATGAACGATAAAGTAAAACATGAGTTGTTAGAGAACGCCGTACTAAAGCTAGCAACATCAGACGAAGGTCGACGGTTTATATATCATATTCTGGACATATGTGGTATTCATACTTCGTCCTTTACAGGGAATTCACAGACCTTTTATCTTGAAGGTAGAAGGTCAGTAGGACTGGAAATTATAGGCTTAATGGAAACTGTCGATCCTCGACTGTATCCTAAGCTCTTATTAACTATGCAAGAGGAGACTACAAATGGGTAACGATAACACGAATCCCCAAGGTAATCCGAATCCTGCGCCGGCTCAGAACCCACCGGCTCAGAACCCACCGGCTCAGAACCCACCGGCTCAGAATCCGCCGGCTCAGAATCCGCCGGCTCAGAATCCGCCGGCTCAGAACCCATCGGCCCAGAACCCACCGGCTCAGAATCCGCCGGCTCAGAATCCGCCGGCTCAGAATCCGCCGGCTCAGAACCCACCGGCCCAGAACCCACCGGCCCAGAATCCGGAACAAAGTCCTTTAGGAGATACCGACACCCCTGGTATGCCAGGCGATCAGACCCAGCAAGGGCTTAAAGCCCCCGAGGGCACGCCTCAGAACATCGTGGATTGGGCAGTATCCCAAGGATTTAATCAGGCTCAGTTTGATGCAGCGATTCAGCAGTATAATACCGTTATTTCTGCACAAGCTGAGGCTACGAAAACTGAATTACAACAGGCAGGTAAAGCCAAACTTGCAGAATGGGGTGATGCGGCAGAGCGTAATCTGTCGATGGCCAAATCAGCCCTGAAAACTTATGATAAGACCGGCGAGCTTAGTAAGCTCTTGTCTGAATCAGGTTATGGCAATCATCCTGTAGTACTTCAATTTTTTAAAGACCTGAGTGATACTCTTAAAGAAGGTGAATTCACTCCAGGTAGACCAATGTCCCGAGCTCGCAAGCAGTCAGCTGCTGAAAAGCTCTACCCATCAATGAAACAAAAATAAGGAGACATGACTCATGGCTTTTGTACCCATTCAACCCAATGAAGTTCCGAATCTGGTAACGGTCGCCAAGCGAACTGATCCCGACGGATCAATTGCGAGTATCGCTGAATTTCTTACCGAATCCAATCCGGTCCTCGAGGATATGCCCGTTGTCGAGAGTAACCTGGCTACCGGTCATCGCATGACCATTCGAGCAGATATGCCTCAGGCTACTTGGCGTAAACTTAATTACGGTGTTCGTGATTCGAAGTCCGCCACTGAACAGGTCGATGAAACTATCGGTATGCTAGAAGATTATGCCGAGGTTGATAAGGACCTGGCTAACCTTAACGGTAATTCTGCTGAATTTCGGCTGTCTGAAGATCGACCGCATATTGACGGCATGTCGGCTACCATGGCGGAGACTCTGTTTTATGGAAACACCGCTGTTCACCCTGAGCGCTTCCTTGGTATTGCACCTCGGTACGACTCATTGACCTTGGATAAACCCACAGCTGTTACCCCATCTGCACACCTAAAAAACGTTATCTCTCTGGGTGGTACTGGTAGTGCTTTAACTTCCGTATACTATGTGGTTTGGGGTGAAAATACAGTATTTGGCCTGTATCCTCAAGGATCCAAAGCTGGTTTATCTCAGCAAGATCTCGGTGAAGTTACCTTGTTTGACCCCGAAGGTGGTAAGTACCAAGGCTATCGTACCCATTATCAGTGGAAACTCGGTCTGGCAGTAAAGGATTGGCGGTACATTGTTCGGGTATGTAATATTAACCTGAATGATATGGATGACGCAGCCACCCGCAAGGCTCTGTATCAGGCAATGATCAAGGCTAAGTATGCTGTTCCTAATGTAAGTATGGGTCGCGGCGTCTTCTACTGCTCTGCTGCTATTGCTGCCATGCTGGACATCGCTGCCGTTGAAAAAGAGAATGCTGCCTTGGGTATTGCTGAGATTTTTGGTCGTGAGGTTACTGTTTTCCGTAATTCTCCGATCCGGCCCTGTAATGCCATTTTGGAAGCTGAAGCCCAAGTTTCTTAATTAACTTCAAATCTTAACTCTTAAGGAGAAGATAATGATTTTTGATAAACATACTATGTTTGCCGACAAGGTCGACGTCACGGTTACAGCCGAAGGAAAGCTGGACCTGATCACCAAAAACCCTGGTCGAGGGGGCGCTCTTAAAGTCGGATTGGTCTTCGATGACACTACTGCCGGTTGTACAGGTGTTCGGTTTGAAACCAGCGCTGATGATACTACCTATAAATGGCTCGGTACTCTGGCGGGTTCTGAGTTTAATGGCGGAGGTATCGGCGAATTTGAGATCCCGTCCACTTGCCTGCGGTATGTAAAGGCTATTGTTCAAGGAGCTACTGCTGGCGTATGGACCGCCGGTATTATTGAGGCTTTCCAGTCAAATAACTAATATTTTCTAATACCAGGGGAGTAGTCCTCCCCTGGTATAAGGAGCTAAAATGAACTGTATATGCGCACAAAAATGCCAAATTCGAGTGAACGGTCAACCGGTTGTGGCGCCAGTTGGAATGATTAAAGACTTCAAAAAATGCCCAGAGCACTGGCGGCCTTTGAAAGGGCATAAACTTGACTTTGGGACCGCATCAGAAGACGAGCTTATGGCCAGTGATTGGAAAGTACCTGAAATCTTGGCCGCTGCCAAATCCATGTATGGCATTGAGCTTAAAGTAACCAAAGATTCAAGTAAGAAGGAAATCGTTGAGCAGTTTCTCTACGCTCGTAAAAGTAAGATGTAAGGTATAGACCATGGCTGTTTCAGAAATCCAGATTTGTAATTTAGCACTGGCTATGATTGGCGCAGAGTCTATTAGATCATTTAGTGAGGATAACATTCGAGCTCGAATGTGTAAAAGTTTTTATGACTATACTCGAGATTACCTTCTTTATACTTTTGATTGGCCATTCGCCCGTGGACGTAAAATTATACGGCGCGTTGACCCTGTGTCTCTGGATGATGATCTGCCTGAGGGCGTTTATGCATATTCTATGCCTGCTGACCTTTTGGTTCCTCGAGAGCCTGAAGGCGTAAAAACCTCAGGCTCTCGTTTATGGTGGCGAGTCCAAGGGGAATATTTATGGCTGCAGTTAGATGTGGATACTACCGGACTGTATTATACTCGGCGTATTTCAAATGTGGTTCTGTTCTCAGAAGCCTTTATTCAGGTAGTCTCTCTTGGTCTGGCAGTAAAATTAGCAGTTCCAATTTCGCAAGATAAGAGTATAGCACGAACTTTGTTTCAGCAATATACTTTTGAAAGAGGTAATGCTATGGCTCTAGAGGCTAATATGGGTTCTGAATACATAGCTCCAGATGACAATGCTAATTTAGACTCATACATAACAGGACAAACAAATGCCCAGTTATCATAGATTAAAACGAACATTTACCTCAGGCGAAATTACGCCTATATTGGAGGTTCGCTCAGATTTTAAGAAACTGCAAGCTGGATGTAAGGTTCTTAAAAATATGGTCTGTTTACCTCAAGGTGCAGTTACTCGTAGACCAGGTACTAAATATGTATTTGATTTAACTGCGCACGGCCTTGATCTTACTAAAACAGACATACGCTATCTGCCGTTTATTTTCAATAAGCAGGAAGCTTACTGTTTAATATTGTACTATCATACTTCTGGGCATCCTAGAATGATCTTTGGTAAGCAAGACGGTACAATTTTAGTTTACCCTGATCCACCACCTACTGAATGTCCGGCTGGGAACTCTATTTCTGTGAACGCAGGGGACGTGGTTTATTTAGACTTACCTTCCACCCTGGTATTGTCTGAACTTGATTGGGCACAGTCAGCAGATGAAATGTATATTGCTCAACGTAACACCCCTCCATTTAAAATTGTAAGACACGATGAGTATTGTTGGACAGTTGAAACTCTTACTTTTGTAGACCCACCTACCGAATGGCAAGCTCCTAATGCATGGCCGAGAAAAGTTACCATGCATCAACAACGATTAGTTTATGGCAGTAATCTTACTCGTCGACAAACTGTGTGGTTATCTAAAGCTAATTATTTCCTCACCTTTACTCCTGCAGCCACTGGAGGAATAAAGCCAGATGACGCAATTACTTTTAGACTAGATTCTGGAACTCAAAACCGTATAACATGGCTTCTTTCAGGTAAAGCACTATTTATCGGTACAATGGGAAATGAGTGGGCCGTTACCGGGTCTAATAGATCAGCTTTAACCCCAGATAATGTTTTAGCTCAACGGCAAACAAATAGTGGCTCAGAAGATATTAAGCCCTTAATGATTGGGCTAGCGGCTCTATTTGTTGAAAGGCATGGTCGTACTACTAATGAATTTATTTATGATTATAACTACGATAGCTATAAGAACGCTGATATTTCAGTTTTATCACCACATCTAACTGAGCATTACTCAATAATAGATTGGACATACCAACAGGTACCTTATCGAGTATTGTGGTGTATACGTCAAGACGGTGCACTTATAGCATTAACTTATCAACGAGAACATAAAGTATTAGGATGGCACCGACATGCAACTCAAGGTAATTTTCATGCTGTTACTTCTATACCTGGTCCTGACAGAGACGATTTACTATGGGTTGCCGTAAGTAGGGAGATAGACGGACAATCAAAAGTGTATGTTGAAATTATGTCTCCTTTCTTTAAAGGTGATGAAGCTAAGGATAGCGAGTTTCTTGATAGCGCAAGCATTCAAGAGAGCGAGAACCCTATGCCTTCTATTATTACTGGCTTAGACCACCTAGAAGGAAAAACAGTATCTGTATTAGTAGACGGATCTGTTCATCCTGATTGTGTAGTTGAAAATGGAGAGATAACTCTAAGTTATTCTAACATCCATAAAGTAGTTGTGGGCTTGTCGTATGACTCTGAAGTAAGGCCTTTCTTACCCGATATTGAAGGCAAAGACGGCACAATCTTAGGACGGGTGCAACGTATCAAAGCTTTAGATATTTTCTTTTATAAAACCCTTGGGGCTTATATCGGTAGATCTAGTACCCACGACGCCGACCAGGTGGAAGAACTACCTTTTCGTGTTCCTACAGATTTAACTGGTCAAGCAGTTCCATTATTTACCGGAGTACGCCATGTCGAGTTTATGGAAGGCTTTGATCGTAAGTCCGAATATTTTATTAGACAAACTCAACCATTACCAATGACTATACTAGGCATAGTCGATATTGTTGAGGTATCATAATGATAACAGCACTAATTGCTGCAGGCTCAGCATTAGCTAATATAGCTGGTGGAGTTGCCTCGGCTAGACGAGCACAACGAGAAGGCGAGCGGGCCCAGCAGTATGCTATGTTCAACGCCATGCATAACAAGGCATGGGGCCGCGAGCAAGCGATGTTTACTTTGGCCGCCGCAGCCTTTAATGCTCGACGAGTCTTAGAGAACGCCCGAGTTAATACTGGATTAAATACTGCAGCGATTAACCATAATGCTCAGGTGCTTCGCCAAGTTAGAGGCTACAATGCTCTTCTAGCCGATGCTGAAGTCGAGTCGATCTACGATGCACTAGGCCTCGATAAGACTTTGGTTGAACGGCAATCACAAGTAAATATAGGTAAAGAGATCGTAAGGCAGGCGGCCTCAGGAACTGTTATTGGTGAGGGGTCCAATGCTGAGGTCGTCACAAGTATGCTGGCCGATGAAGCTATCCAGAAAAAGATTATGGACCACAATGCCGAAAATCGAGCTTTAGAGATAATCAATGCTAAAGCCCAAGGCCAGTGGGAAACAGAAATGCAGATTGGCAAACTAACTTATGAAGGTGAATTGAGTGCAGTCGGCCAATTAACTACGGCAGCTCTTAACTCATCAGCTATGCTTACAAACGCAGGTTTCTCCTCCTGGTCTACATTGCAAAATGCTGAGAACGCTTCACAGCGTGATATGAATATAGGACATCAGCAGCAGGCCAGATACGATGACCAAAGTCAAGCTATGCTAATGAATGGAATTTTTGGGGCAGGAAGATCACTGGCTAACTCCTATGCTAGTGGACAATTTGACTCTTTACTAACAAGCTAATATGCCAAGAATAAATCCAATACACCTTCGAAGAGTTAACCCAATAACGGTATCTGGTGCTCCTGGGAACGTCAATCTAGGCGCAGGTACTGTAGCAACTCCTAGAGCCGCAAGTCCAGCTCAAGCTCAGTTTATTGGCCGAGATACTCAACTCCCCCTGGTCTTGGGACAACAAGCTGCTGATTTAGCTAATACGCTTAATTCAGCTATTACTAAGCGAGCTCAGGTTTTAGCGGCCGCTGAAGGTATAGAAACAGCTAGAGGGTTCATAAAAGACCAGGACACCCGATACATGGGCACCCCTAATCAAGATCTTAAGACTATTCCCGCATTTCAAAGTGGTAAAGCTTATGTACAAGCCGGTGATCAATACCTGACTCAATATGACTCTGACCGGGAAAAGGTAGCTAAATCTTTAGATCCAGCTGCTCGATTAGTTTTTCTACAGAAGACAGACGGACATCGAAACGAGGTATACCAGAAGATTCAGGGCCGTAGATATAAAGAGCAAACAAAATACATTCAAAAACAGCTCTCATCCGTCGCGGAATCTAATGCGAGGCTTATAGGAGATAAAGCTTTTAGAATCCTTTCAGAAGTCAAAACAACGCTCCCAGAGGAGCTAAAAGCGAGAACTGCAGAGTTAAATGTAGAACTCTCTGCAGAAGCTACTCGTATAGCTAAAGCCAATGGTGTTCCTCTAACGGTTGCTAAAGATACTGCGATTTACAATGCCTTACGAGATATCTATAGCCGAGAAGAAGGCGATGCTGTAGCAACCTTAGTTGAAGACCAGTGGTTAGATGCAATAACTGATCCAGATGTAAAAAAGAAAGCCCAGTCTTTACATACTGAGTACATAGATAGACACTATAAATTACTTAAGGCGGCTAATGACTATGCCGACGCGGAGGATAAATATGCCTACCAACAAAGAGAAAAACAATATTACGACGAAGTTTTGGGACTTAAGCATGCGGGAGATGCTCAGCCTATTATTGCGAAAGCTTATGCCTATAGTCCTTATGAAGGTCAGAAAGTGGCTGCCCTGGTTAAGGCTTTAACCTCTAACAATTCTGTTAATGCTGAAAATGCGACCTTTACAGCGATGGCTAAACTTAAAGGCTGGTCGCCATCAAGAGCAAGCTTAATAGCTGAGCAAAATGGGGTTAATCTTGCTAAAGCTCAAATAGAAGAAATAGCTAAAGCTTGGCCAACAAACGTAAGGCATAGGACCAAAGATTATGTTGATCGCTTTAGCTCTGAATTTCAACGGCTAATGGGTGCGCAATCTGATTTTGCTTCCAATATAGCAGCACTTATGTCTGGAGGAAAAACTAATCCTAATAACCCGGCTATTCGTCAGTTTAAAATGTGGAAAACTGAAATCCAGCAAGGTGTAGAAAAAGCTTTATTGTCTGATGGGGACCCTGATGACTTTTATAATAAGTTTGTTGCTTCTAGATTGAACCCAGATAAGATCAACTCTATGTTTTTAAAGTTTGAGCCTAAAGATTCCATAGTTCCTGTTGGGCTATTTAAAAAGCTTCCAAAAGACGGTCTTAATTCATATACTAGCGTGGGAGTCTTAATCAACTCCTCTGGTATGCTATCTAAGCACGAAAAAGCCCAGGTACTTAAATTAGCTGAGGCAGCTGATTCAACAGACCTTAAAGTTAAAAAACGAGCAATAGGTCAGTTAGGCCAAATTTATAAAATTACACAATCCCGGATCTTTAAAAGAACAAAGCAGTCAGACATGTATAGCGAATGGGTCAATGAAATTCCATTCCAGTGGTTTGCAATTCGTGCAAAAATAGGAGACTCAGAGTAATGGCTGATATTTATACTCAACTTATAGAGGCTAACCAAACATCAAATGATAAAGACGCAAATACCTCGGCTTTTGATACTTCCTGGCTTGATTCTCCTTCTGATACCCAGACTGATAATGCTACTCAGCCTAACCAGTCTAATGATGTATTAGAGCCCAGGCCTTTATCTACTGAGGGCGAGACTCCTACTCCTACTTCTACTCCAACATCTGAAACTGAGACACCTGCTTCTACGTCTGAAACTGAGACACCTGCTTCTACGTCTGAAGCTAAAACACCTACTGAGACGCCTGCTGAGACGCCTGCTGAGACACCTGCTGAGACACCTGCTGAGACACCTGCTGAGATACCCACTGAGACACCTACTTCTGCTCCCGGAGCTGAGTCTTCAGCAGCTGAAGTTATTGAGCAGGCCAATGTAGCAGACCAGGGTGAAGCTGCTCCGGATTTTCAAAAAGCTTTTGATATGGAGCACCTTATTGATGATACCTTTGCTGAAACTAAAGAGTTAGCAAAAGATCCTAAGAAGATGGCTGAAGTTCATGCTATGATGACTCAGTATCACCCCGCTGGGCCGGCAGTATCAACAATTAAGTTTCCTAAAGAAATCAAAGCTTCAACTTCAGAAGCTGAAGGCCAGTGGGATAATGCTGAAGCCGGTGAAAATAAGTTAATGGCTACCTCTCTGGGCGATGCATTCTTTCTTATTACTCGAGGTAACTTTACTGAATACGATGCTAGGTATCAGCAAGGTGAAGCTGAAGAGGCTTTGCGAAAAGGGCTGTCTGGCCACGCTGAGTATATTGCTAAGGCCTTGGGCATCCACGAAGCTACAAAAGAATATCGTCAACGACGAGAGGTTGAGCGAAATATATTCTTAGCGCAGAACCCAGGGAAAGAAGAAGAGTTCGATAAACAGTTTCCCGCTGAGCCTGAATTGACCAAAGAGTTCGCAGACAGCATGCATTTCTTTACCAAACAAAAATGGCAAGAGATGCAGGAGAACGTCAAGAAGTACCCGAGTTCTCGACTTATGCACTTTCTGGATACTAAGGCAGCTGGGATGCTATCTGAGGCCACCCTGGGATTCTGGGAACCCACAAAAACGCGGGATCCTACTATTCCAGAAAGGATTATTGGTGCTGGTGTTGGAGCATGGGCTTCAGCAGGTACAAGTCGATTGATTCCCATACTTCGTGATATCCCCCTGGTCTCTGATTTGTTTGGCGCTAATGTTTCTAAGGGCAAGTTTGCCGCCGAGATGGCAGGTATTACTGCAACTGAAACTACAGTAGTTGACCCCATTTTTGAACATCTTGAGGAAACTGAGCCTTACAATGCCGAGTGGTATAAATGGATGCACATTGGAGCCTCGTTAACCGCAGGTATTGCTACCGCTCATGCTATTGGAAAAGTCGCTGAAGTGGGTCATTATATCTATGCTGATCCTTCGCTAGCGCACCTTAATCTAGGTACCCACATGAACAATCTAATAGTGGCTACTGAAGCTTCATTAGCTACACGTGGACCTTTAGCCAGAAACAGTATACTACGAGATTGGATGCTTCGACATGCGATGTCCACCCCTGGTCTTACAAATGCCGCTCGTCGTGATCTTGAGAATGCTTATATTATGCAGAAGAAAGAGATAGCTGCTGGGTTTGATGATGAACTTAAGGTCTTTCCAGCACATTACGAACATCCTGCTATTGCTGATATACGTGAAAATGTAATTCGTCCGCAATTACGAGGATTTAAAGATCAATTTATCAACGCTGACAAACGCAAGGTCGCTGATCTTAAGTATAAAGCTCTGACTCAAGTCGTAAACAACCTAGAGAAAAAAGGCTACTCTGGCCTACTTACCGATGAAGGCGAGATTCAGAAAGAAACATTTAACCGGGCCTTAACTTCGGCTATTAAGCGGGAATTTAAACAGTCTCCTGAATTAGCTGATTACTCTGACGAATTATATGAATTGTATCAAGCTTCACAATTTCCAACATCGTCATCTATTCGAGAGTTATCAGAGATGCTGGCAGACCAGGATGTTGAGAATTTGTATTCAGCGCTAGAAGACGTAACAACTAAATCTTACTTAGCTGAACAAATGCACCCTGAACTTAAGGAAGCTGAAATCGATCAAGTTCTAGATCGTGAGTATACTCTGGCTAAACAGCTCTATGCCAAAAAGTTTGATCCGTCTCTGTTTCCTGATCTTGAGCCTGCTAATTTTCCTGAGCTCAAGAAATTTGTCGATGACTGGAATCCTGAGGCCTTCGGTGACTTTCTCATTAAAGGCAAGCAAGAACTTCGTAAGCATGCTGAAAACTTGGTCAAAGCTGATAAAACCCAACAGGCTAAGATCGTTAAGAGTGTTGGCCTAACACGTGAGGGCGAGCTAGTTATCAATCCAGGGAAGGACTCCGTCATTGCTAATCGTCCTATGACCTCTGAACTGTCTGATACTCTTCGGCAGTTGGTTTATATGGATAAAGCTTATGCGGTCGGACTGCCTGTTGTGCCGAAGAATACTGTCAAAACTCCATCTTTGTTTTCAGGACGAGCTCTTAAGACCCCACACGAGGTTAAACAAGCCATTTATCGAGCGTATAGTCGAGCTAAGCTTATCAAAGGCAAAGTTCATCAGTTTCCTATCCAGGATGAACTAAGATTAGGTGAGCTTTTCGACGTAGCTTCATCCGGTCCCAAATCACAGGGTCGCACCTATACCACCTGGTCTTACGATCAAGGAATTGATTTAGCTAATAAGATTCGAAACATACCTTATGGCAAGCGAGCTACTTTAGACTTTAGCAAAGTTAAAGCAGGTGAGTTTAAACCAGGGGTGTCAGCCAATCCTGAGGTGCCTAAACTTAATCAAAGTAAGGCTCTTAAATGGGTTTTAGAACATCAAACAACAAAATCGGGAGCCCCTTTACCCTCAGAAATTCAGAAAGCAGTTGAGATTTATAAAAAGGGAACTGTTAAAGGCTTTCAAGTTCCAGAGGCCATTAAACAAAATCCTGCTAAAGCTAAGGCTTTTGAGAATATTATGAACTATCTTGAAAGCCAGAAGGCAGTAGATACTTTAGATTATAAAACTATTGAAAACCAAGTACTGGCTCTTATTGAGAGCACTGAGTTATCCCCCGAAGAACTTGACACTGCGAAGAGTATTTTAACTAAGGTTAATATAGTGACGCCTATTAAAGGCGTTAAGGCTAAATCAGCTAAGGACCTAGGATTATCTGAAACTGAAAAAGACTTCTTAGTTTCGCATTTTGAAGGCCCAGAGGTTACGCCTGCGCAAATGATTGAGGTTTTAGAAAAAATGGGGAAAAAAGACCCTAAGTATTTAGATATAGCTTCTGATATTAAGAAAGCTCAATTTAATGGTGAAATTCGAAATCAAGCGCCTGAACAGCAGAAAAAACTCAGGGATGCGGTCCAGAAGATTACTGACTTTTATGCTCATGAATTTGCAGCTCCTGAGTACTCAAAAGAGCAGCAAGAGCTCTTCAATAAACTAATCAATATAAAAGAAAAAGGGGCTAAAGCCCAAATTTATCAAACAGTCGCCAAAAGTAAATTATCTAAAGATGAAAAAGAGGCATTACGGTCATACCTTGATCTTTGGTACAAGGCGGCTAAAAAGAGTCCGCTTCTCGCCACACGTGACTATAATGCTTTTGTCCTTAATAAGGTTAGAGATCTAGGCCTTAGAAAAGGCGGAGCTTTGAGCGATCTTCCTAGGTTTTTGAATACCCACTTTTCCCGTAAAGATAAGCAAGAGTTACTTGATACTCTTAAAACTATCGCCAAAGATCTTAAACCTAGTGGGGACTTTATTGAAAATCCGGCAGAACGAGCATTTAATAAAACTACTGTTGAACAGCTCGATGCGCTGGTTCAAGAAAAGATTCGGCAGTCGGCTAATGATCCTAAGAAAGCTCTTAAAGAATGGAAGGCAATGCGTAAACAGTTTATGAAAGATGTATCAGAAGGATTACCGTCTGAACTTCCGGAGCCAAATACATCTCCATATGTTAAAACAACGTATACTGAAGAAGAGCTAGCACAAAATAACCAAGCTATGCAAGAGGCCCTTAGAGATCCTAAGTTTGCGATAGCCAAACAAATCATAAGTTATGATCGAAAGAATCCCCAGTTCTTTAGTTCTGAAGTTAATGAGATGATGGATAAGCATCGCGCATACCAACGAGCTCTTGAAAAGACTTTACAGAATTATACAGGCTGGGACAAATCCCTAGATAAACTCGTATCCCACCCTGGTATGCAAAAAACTCTCAAAGTTGATCGTATGATTAAACAAGAATCTGCTAACCTTGTCGGTACCCCCTTTGAACAAGGAGTTCGGTATTTGAGACTTGGATTTCTTGATAAACTAAGGGGTACAAAAGAACTCGATAATTTCACTGCTCTTACTCACAGAATGCAGCAAAATCAATTTCTAGATGCCTTAAGAGCACGTATGGGAACTCCAGTAGATCTTGATAGTTTTACCAATGAAGAACTTAGAGATCACATTATCGAGAAACTTTCGCGAGATATATCAGAAGCCGATATTAAAGACCAGGGAGTAATTGATAGCCTCGAAGAAATTGCCGTGGCTACGGATCCTCTTACTGGTCAAAGAGAGACTTATGTGCCTGAGAATATTAAGCGAGCCCTGGGCTACAGTGACCCCGACCTAATTGATGTCCAACGAGCAACAGCTACTGAAATCACTGAGTCATCAAAAGCTCCGTCATTACAAGTACGAGTAACCAAAGTAATGAATAAACTACTAGATGATACTGTCGATACTTCAAGTATGGCCATTAGTGATATTATAACCCGACGAACGACCGATCCTTTATTTATGGAGGTCTTAGACCCTGAAGAGATTGTCGAAATATCTAAAAACATGGTGATCTCAGGTAAAGAACAGTTCTTAGCAATTCCTAAAGTTAAGAAGGCTTTAGGTCTCTCTAAAATCTCCCCTGGTCTTTCTGAAAATAAGGTGAGTCGGCTGTATAAACTCTATAAGGGAGTAGAGGCCAAGAACTTAAAGCGGTTTAAAAAATACTTAAGCTCTAAGGAGTCTACAACTTTTATGAAACCTAACGACCTTAGCTCAGGTCGCATAAATGCGTTATCAGATAACGCAATAGGTTTGGCTGTAATTCGTAGAGGTGTGCTGGTTCAACAAGCCATACGAGAGACCCTTGAAAATGGCCAAGTGAATTCTAGAACCCTTAAAAACTTGAATAGATACTCAGTTAAGTTATCTTCACCTACTGCGGCTTATAAGTCTATGACTAAAATCTTATCAGAAGATTTTGTTTCAGTTAAACGAAACTTAGACAGATTGTACGCCACGCCTAATAGTCAAATGATCACAGCTCAGTATCTCACTTCTTGGCAACATGAAGTTGAGACGGAAGACGCTATGCTTCGACAAATTCTTAATGCTAGGGGGGACCGTCCGCGGGATATAACCAATATGCGCAGGGCCATTAGTAGATATGCAGAGGCGGTTCAGCAAATTATTAACAAACAAGCGGTTAACCGGGTAGGAGAGTCTATTGACTATATGAGTCAATCGTTACCTGAACAAACTTTTTCAGCCTCTCGAGCAACCGAAAGTTTAAAACCAAAAACTACCCAACAGCTTTCACGCGAAGAAAATCTTAAAGCGTCTATCGACCAGAAGAAAGCAAAAATTCAAGGAGCTCAGTAATGGGTATTATTCAACAAGGCGCAGAAGCTGTCCGGTCAGAAGTCCCCACTTCAAGGGGACTTGCTGAGTCATCGACATCTATTAGAAAAACAATGGCCAACGCGGCATTTGAAATAGGAGTTAACAATATGTTAGCTCAGTCTCACACTGGCATAGTCAACCTCTTATCGAATGCCGCGGCTTTAGCAGTTAAAGGGCCTGAGACCGGAGTACGGGCCGTACTATCAATGGGTAACAAACCTGAGAGTCGAACCTATTATCCTGAAGCTCTTGCTGAACTCACTGGTCTTGTAAGTGGTATTGATAAAGCTGTCAGATATTCTGGTCGTCGTCTTATGAACGGAATTACTCGGTCAAATGAAACCGTTGAAGAATCGCTGAGTAAGGTTAATTCTCTTAAAGAGATCGCTGATGTTAATGACTTGTATCTTAAGAATCGATCAATTACGAAAGAGAACTTGGGAGTAGAGGATATTCCATTAGTAGGAACCCTAGTTGATGGTTTAGGATCTATTATTAATGCCCCTGGAACTATGCTAAACCATACTGACATTACTTTCAAGATGATCCATGCTGAGCAAGCGAAAGAAAAAATGGTCATTAACATGGTGAAGTCAGGTAAAGCAAAAACCCCTGAAGAGGCACGTCAAATTATTAATTCATCTGAAGATGCCCAGAAATCTTTAATTAACGAAGCTGAATATTATACCTATCAAGCTCATCCTAAATCTAAACTGTTCTCTTGGATCATGGATAGCAAGCTGACCGAAGCACCAGGGGTTAGATGGCTGATTCCCTTTAAAAGATCTATTGCTAACATCCAAGAAATGGGTTTTGAGTACTCCCCCCTGGCCTTTGCGGTTCCTGAGCTTCGTAGACGTATTCTCTTTGGTACAGAAGCTGAGAAAGCCGCAGCTCGAACTAAGCTGATTACCGGTTCATTTATGCTAGGGCTCTTAGCGTATAAATTAAATGATAATCTTACTGGTGCAGCACCACGAGATCCTGTTCAACGTGAGATGTGGCAAGATACCTACGGTAAAGAATTTACTTTTAAAGCAGGAGACCAGAGGGTAGAACTTGATACTCTTGGACCTTTAGGTGAAATGCTCAAAGCTGTAGCTCTGTACAAACAATGGGCAGCTAATGAATCTGCTTTAGATGAGGGCGACCACCCGATGAATAAACTGGAAACCGTACAGAAGTACGCGCAGTTTGTTCGTCCTATTATGGAAGTGCTTACTGATGATTATTGGACCCATAATTTAGCTGAGTTCTACAACGATATTGACATGGCTCTTCAAGAAGGCAATATTAAACCGCTTGCTCGATGGGTTGAACGAATGGGTGAACTTACCGTTCCTTTAGCCGGTGCACGCGGAGTTCAACGTATAGTTGAAGATCAAGACCCGACTAAAAAAGAATACCGAGATATCGGGGACCAAATTAAACTTATGATCCCCGAGCTTCGTAAGAATCTTCATCAGTCCTACTCCTGGGATGGCTCGCCAATGCTGGTTAATAGATTCCAGGGGTTTAACACTTTACCATTTATACCAAATCCTTATCATAAAGATGATCCTATCCGTGATGCTTTGATGCAGTATAAAGTCAAATTCCACAAGCGCCAGGACTTTGTTCGCACTCCTGGAATAGGAGGAAAACCTGGAGTTAAAGTCCAGATGAACCGTGATGAGTGGGACGCATTTAACGCCCTTATAAATAAAGGACTACCTGACCAGGGATTTCCGTCAATTCGAGATATCATGGGAAGTGTAATTGAGTCCCGTAAATTTGAAAGACTTGATAATGACGATCAACGAAATATAATGCTTAGCTTAGTCAGAGATCGATACTTTAAACAGGCTAAACAGATCTTTTTGTTAACTCAACCTGGTCTTCAAGAACGCAGAAAACTTGCTTACATTAACCAGCTTAACTGGTATAACAGAAAGGAGCAGTAAATGACTATTCAAGAGCACAGCAGTCGAATCTATTATCCTTATACTGGACCCGGGGACTATACCTTTAACTTCCGTATCTATGACGATGTTGATATAGTCTGTCAGATTCTATTTGCTACTGGAGTTGTTAAGACCCTTGATCTTGGAACTGATTATACGGTTACAGTTCAATCAGGATCCGACGGAGGAACTGTTCATACTACATACACTCTAGGCCAGGGGGAGACTGGACAGCTTTATATATCTCGTGGATTGCCAGCTGTTCAATTAACAGACTATGTTAATAACCATCCTTTTGACGTTGAAATTCTTGAAAAAGACCTTGACTACATAACCATTCTTATTCAAGATGGCCTTCGAGACCTCCATGACGGTACAGTAGCTGCTAACTGGAGAGGTGACTGGCAAGCAAATACTAAGTACATGGTTAAAGACCTCGTTGTAGCTGGGCCTGATAACAATTGGTATGCTTGTCTAGTCGAGCATACTTCTACTTCTTCATTTTCAAATGATTTAGCCGCTGGCTATTGGACTTTAGCCTTAGATGCTGGTGGTATTACAGATGACGCTGATCGAGCTGAAACTGCAGCTAATAATGCGGCTACTTCTGAAGCTAATGCTGCGACCTCTGAAACTAATGCAGCTCAGTCGGCATCTGACGCTCAAGACTCAGCTGATGATGCCGCCGATTCAGCAACGCTAGCTCAGCAAGCTATTGATGATACTCATGCTATTGCTGAAGGTGATAGTATTCGAGTAACTACTAGTGGAACTAACCCAATTACTAGTGAAATTAGTTTGGCTACCGGCGCAGCCACCTGGTCTGATACTGCCGATTGGAATAGCGACGACTTAGCTGTAGCAGGTAGTGCGCATTGGATAACCCGAGGAGACACTCCTAATGGCCCAGGGGATCATGAGTACTTCTATAGTTTCTGTTTCGAGTACGAGACTAAAGACGGTTCTGGAAATCTGACTCAACTAGCTATTGGCTACGAAAGCGATAAAATTTTTATGCGCCATCGACATAGTGGTACTTGGTCTAGCTGGGTTGAATTTGCCTCTGAACTCTGGCAAATTACCGAGAACACTACTTTTTATATTGATAACTCAGGTAATGATAGTACTGGAGATGGTAGTTATGGGAATCCTTGGAAAACGGTTACTCATGCACTAGCCGTGTTAAGCCGTTATCGCATTACTAATAACGCGCTGGTAACTATACATTTATCAGCAGAAGACCATATAGAACCAACACATGGAAATAATAATGGTTTAACTTGGAGTCATCCTCAATCGGAGTCAATACGATTAGTAGGCGCCGATCAAAATGCTAGACTACTGTTTAACACTACTGATGGCGCTGTTACTGGGATTACTGTACGAGTAGGAAATACTTTAAATATAACTAATATTACTCTAGTTGGCCCTAGAGTAAATGGGGAATCTCAAGCAAATGATACTACTATACGAGCTATTAAATGTGAGTCAGGGACAAAAATAATTTCGACTAGCCTATTGCAAATCGAAAATTTTCTCTCTGGTATGTGGTTAGCTAATTCATACATACGGTGCGGCGTACTTTATATAGCTGGGTGCCACGACTACTTAACTCTACTAGAAAATAGCGCTGGTTCTATTAAAACTTTAAATTTAATAGGGTATAGCACTTTTGCTGCGTACGGTTTACAGGCTGACGGCGGATCGTGTATTAAGATATGGTACTCATTATCAATTATGAATACCACAGTTGCGTGCTACGCACATCAAAGTGGACAAATCTTACTTCCAATATCAAATATAACTTTAACAGATAATACCACAGATTATAGTCCGCCGGCTTTTACTGGTAGTAATACGCCGATTTGGGGAACAGGAGGTGCGTATATATGGAAAGCGTAAAGCGGGTAGTTAGTTTTATCTGTATAGTTTTAACTTTAACTGGCTGTGGATTTAAAGAATACAACTCTGCAGTTCAACAAGATAACCAGGCCAGGGTGAAAGCCTTTGGCGAAGCCATGTCCAAACAAACTACTGAGGGCGGGAGGTTAGCGGTCGCGTTAATCTTTGCCACGGGTATGGGGCAAACTCCATTGGCCAAGCCCGAAACGGCTGCAACATATATCCCTCTGGTATCTTCAGCTGTTAGTCCATTTATACCCTTATTTTATGGAGGTAATCGTCATAAAACTACAACTTCAGATCTTAAGGCTGGTCGAGATATTTTCTACTATGGAGCGAGAACTGACGCCCACATAAACGGTCCTGAAACTACGACCATTGGCGACAAGAACAAAATCAAATTAAAAAGAAGTGATGAGCCCAAAAAGATCAAAATTCCGATTGAAGGAACCCAAGATGAGAATTGAGGGGATGCTAATGCTGTTTGTAACAGCATTAGCAATCGTAGTTTCAGTGTTTGGAGTTCTGCAGTCATACGACAGGGAGACCGCTCAAAGAATAACTAAACTTGAGTCAGAAGTCGAGATGCTTAAAACTTCATGTTGTGGTGAAATGTATTATAGATTTGGTCCTTCAAGAACTAATCAAAATACACCGATCGAAGGGCATCCATAAAATTCATATTACATAACTCTTTATCATGGAGTATCTTCAGGATCTTTTCATCAATAGTACCTTCCATAACCAGGTGGTGGTTGATAACCTTTTCTCGTTGGCCTTGCCGATGTAAGCGACCGACTGTTTGGAAGTATTGCTCGAATGACCAAGGGAAAGACATCCACACGAGGATACTCCCGCCCGCTTGTAAATTCAAGCCATGAGAAATAGATCCGGGATGTACTACCAACAAAGGTAATGAACCAGCGTTCCATTGTGACAGTAATTGATTCCCAGCTTTGGCCCCTAACCCACCATACAAAAATTTCGCTTGGGGCAATACCCGAGCGATTTGCTTTACACTCCCCCTGTACTGGATACAGCATAATATAGGCTGTCCCGCAGCACTCTCGACAAGTTCCTTCAGAACCATCAACTTTGAATTGTGTACCTCTAGCCATTCGTGTTCCTCACTGTATAATCCACCAGCCGTAAACTGACTAAGTTTATTCCCAAGCGTAGCTCTTGAAAACGCAGCTACGTCTCCTTCTTCTAAGGCCAAACAGAAATTCTTTTCCAGGTCTTTATACATCTTTTTATACTTCTCTGGAAAAGGAACTACTATCCGGTTATTAACCATAGGAGGCAGTTCAACGTCAGCATCCTTAAGCTTAATACTTAAGGTTATATCTGAAACCCGCTCATAAATCTCCTTAGACACCCCTGGTCTAATACGATACAAACGGACTGTCATACCAGGGTAGGAAAAGGATTCACAATACCGACGTCTAAACGTCGTTATATTCTTCCCTAGTCTTTCCCCCTGGTCTAGCATGTAATACTGAGACCACAAGTCCATCAACGAATTGGGAGCCGGAGTTGCTGATAATAAGATACGTCGATCAGTAAATAGAGGGCCAGCTAACTTCAGGATCTTAAAACGCTTAGTCGCATGGCTTTTGATAAAAGTAGATTCATCAAAGACTACATCCCTTGGTCTCCAAGAACATGACTGTTTTGAAAACCAGGGGATACCTTCGTAATTGAGGATATTGAAATCGTATAACTGATTATGAACTAATGACTTATTCGGTCCATGAAGAACTTGATAAGAGGCTTCAGGATACCATTTTTGTATTTCCTCAGGCCAAGTTCTAGTAACAACACGTAATGGAGCCATAACTAAAGCTGGTCGTTTAGCGTGTTTAAAATGTTCTAATACCACCCTAGTCTTACCAAGCCCCATGTCCATCCATAATGCAGCTATAGGATGGGTCTGTAAGAATTTACAGGCTACTTTTTGGTGTCGTCTTAAAGGTTCCATAGTCGCCTCTCAATTTCAGTAGGGCCAGGAATATTCTTGATACTCTCTACTCGACGTATATCTTCTTCAGATCGTGGTTGAGTATATGAATCTACCTTGGCATCTGTATACCTCTTTATAGGCTTATATAAATCATCACAGTCGATTTTGCCGTCTTCCCATTGTTGTAGCTTTTTGCGTAAATAAGTTTCTGAAATTCCAGGGAAATGCTCTTGTAGCGCCGAAACAAAATTTACGCAGTCTTTCCCTCTCACATATACTTTCTTAGTGAGAGGGAGTCCGTATCGCGCGTTTATGAGAGCCTTTTTCACGAATTTACGGAGCTCTTCCAGATTCTTACAGCGCTCAAGATTTGAATAAACACCTGAGGTGGATATACCTAAAAACTTTGCAAACTTAGGGATCGAATCGAATACAAGACCATCAAACGATATTCGATATTGCCGTCTCTTTCCCCTCTGGTATGTTGTTATTCTAACATACGACGGCCATGGGATTTTAGGATTTATCATAGCGGAGTTCTTTAAACACTGGGAATCTTAAGCTGCCATACGGGGTTTCTTCCATGTAAGCAACTTCGACTATTTTACCAACAATCCGATTAGGGTCGGCCCAAAAGGTCTGGCGCTCTTCCATCGAAAAGCCTGAACCTACTTTAACCTTCTTGCCTTTATAATCGACAACAATTCCACCAAGCATTCCGGCG
>Ga0256831_1000105_pt1 | contig 42728 bp, 31 predicted proteins | sample 132544metaG_FD_189087 | JGI IMG/M metagenome (GOLD analysis project Ga0256831, IMG submission 189087) | Hydrothermal vent microbial communities from Lau Basin, Pacific Ocean - 132-544 | ecosystem: Environmental > Aquatic > Marine > Hydrothermal vents | place: Pacific Ocean: Lau Basin | collected...
ATTTAACATCAAAGTCTAACACTCTCAGGTGTTTTAAATTATGCTAAATAGATATAAAGATAGTTTACTTTAGCAGTGCAAAACCTGATAGATATTGTCAGGTTATTAACAACTTTTTAACTCCACCATCGTTCTTTCATTTGTTTTTTATTGAGTAATATCATAACTATATCTGGTATTTTTCAAAGCGTTTATAAAAGACCTTTTAATTTGGTCATAGAATCAATAACAGCATCAGGCTCAGCTTCACGGATATCAACACCATGATTATAACCATAGCTCATACAGATGATCTGAAAGCCTGCTGCTCGTGCCGCTTTTACATCACTGATAGAGTCACCCAACATGAGTGACTCTTCCGCCGCCACGCCCATTTTTTCTGCTGAATAGAGTAAGGGCATGGGATCGGGTTTTTTCTTTTCCAGGGTATCACCGCTGACCACCGATTCAAAATATTCGAACAGGCCTAAATCTTTTAATAAAGGATGAGTGAACTCAGCGGCTTTATTAGTCACACAACCCAGTTTATAGCCGGATGCTTTCAGATATTCCATCCCTTCTTTTACACCAGGATACAAGCAACTGCGTTTAGAGGTATTTTTCTTATACAGCTCCATAAAAATGGGATAGCCTTTTTCAAACAGACTATCGTCCGGTTCACCTTCGAGCTGCCCAATCAGAGCTCTACGTACCAGACGTTCCACACCATTACCCACCCAGTGACGTACTTCACCTTCACCATAAGGTATCATACCCAGCTGTTTAAGCATTTCATCAACACAATAAGCAAGATCCGGTACACTGTCAACCAGTGTACCGTCTACATCAATTAACACCATTTCTGGTTTTCTAATCATGGAGCTATTTGCCTGCCTTGGCTAATTCAGCACGCATCTGATCAATGGTTACCTTATAATCATCGGTATTGAAAATAGCAGAACCGGCCACAAACATATCTGCACCCGCTTCTGCAATTTCAGCAATATTATTGATTTTAACACCGCCATCAATTTCCAGACGAATATCATAGCCGCTGTCATCAATCAATTTACGGGCTTCGCGTAACTTGTTCAGAGTCTCAGGAATAAAGCTCTGGCCGCCAAAACCAGGGTTTACAGACATCAGCAGGATCACATCCACTTTATCCATAACGTGCTTAAGCAGACTAAGTGGTGTAGCCGGGTTAAATACCAGACCTGATTTACAGCCATTTTCACGGATCAGCGACAAACTACGGTCAATGTGTTCTGAAGCTTCCGGATGAAAAGTAATATAAGATGCACCGGCTTTAGCAAATTCAGGAATAATATTATCCACCGGCTTAACCATCAGATGGACATCAATATCCTGGGTAATACCATGATTTCTCAGCGCTTCACAAACCAGAGGTCCAATGGTCAGAACCGGCACATAGTGATTATCCATGACATCAAAGTGAATAACATCGGCACCACTGTTCAGTACATTGACACACTCTTCACCCAGACGTGCGAAATCAGCCGATAAAATAGATGGAGCAATTAAAGATTTTGCCATGACAAATCCCCATAAAATGAATAAGATACAGAAAGAAGAAAATAAATACGCTTTTAGACTCAAGCAAAGGCTCATTTTAAACGATAACTATGAAAATATCAGCATTTAATCAACTCAATAACCAGCAAATCAGTATTTTCTTATTTTCCATCCTGACACTTCTGTTATCAATACAAAGTGTTTATGCTATAAATTCAGCCAGTGAAAAACTCTGGGCAGAGCAGCTGAACGATAATATTGTGACCGGTGACCCTGTTTATCTTCCTGAAGGAACAGATAAACAGTCTAAAGACACCTTTTTTGCTATTTACACGCCTGAGACTACAGCCAAAGCTCTTGGAGCCATTGTCCTGATCCATGGCTCAGGAGCTCACCCTGACTGGAATGATATTATTCATCCTTTAAGGGTAGAACTGCCGGACAGAGGCTGGGCAACTCTGTCCATTCAGGTTCCTTTAACATTCCCGGATAAAAAGGATGCAGCCAGTCGAACACAGGTCATTGAAGCCGCTCTGCCGCGCATTAAAATCGCTGTTGATTATCTGAGAAAGCAGTCTTACCAGAAAGTTGTTATTATTGCCCATAGTTTCGGCACGTTAATGGCTCTGGATTTCCTGCACAAAAATGCTGATGCCACTCTGGCAGACGGTACCCCTCTGGTTAATGCGGCAATCATTATTGGAACCCCTTCTCAGGAAAAAGATATCCCTCTGAACAGCCCGGCTATGATTGAAAAAATTCATATTCCCCTGCTGGATCTCTTTGGCAGCAAGGATCTGGAGAGTGTAATGAATTCAGCCAAAGCCCGTAAAAAGGCCGCCGCCAGGGCAGGCAACAGGAACTACCGACAAAGCGAAACCATTGGTGCTAACCATTTCTATCAGGGACTGGATGAGGAACTGGTTAACTATGTACAAGGCTGGTTAAAGAAAACATTAAGCTCTCAACATTAGTCGCTGTTGTTTTTTCAGTACTAACATGGTTACAATTGTCGTTTATTTGCTAATATTTTACAGGTCCCCTTTATGAGTTACTCATTTGCTTTTACATTTCATCTTCTTGGAGCGGTTATCTGGGTTGGAGGTATGTTTTTTGCGCATATGATCCTCAGACCATCCGCAATTGAAAAGCTGGAGCCACCCAATCGACTGACTTTGTGGCTGGCTGTGTTCGGACGTTTTTTCTTATGGGTATGGATTTCCGTAATTGTTATTTTAATTACCGGTTACTGGATGATTTTTGATGTATTTGGAGGACTGGCGGGTCTGAAAGCCAGCTATATACAGATTATGCACGGCATCGGGCTGATGATGACTGCAATATACTGCTATATTTATTTTGTCCTGTTTAAGCAATTCAAAACGGCTGTTAATAATAAGCAATTTCCTGTCGGGGGAGCTATTATTAATAAGATCCGTAATCTGGTCACCACTAACCTGGTGCTTGGTATTATTACTATTATTGTGGCCAGTGGTGGTAAATATATTAATCTTTAAGATGAGATAATAATTCAGCGAGTCAGCGGGATTTTAAATTCATAAGATATTAAAATGATTGCACAATTAAAACATCTGGTTAATTTTTACTTCCTGGAGTTTTTAATTAACTCATAAGCCGCCTTGATCTGCTGGGTCTTTTCTGTTGCCAGCTGAATCATCTCTTCCGGCAGACCTTTGGATACCAGCTTATCCGGGTGATGCTGATTCATCATACGGCGATATGCCTTTTTGACATCTGCATCAGTGGTCGTATCTGAAACACCCAGCATTTTATACGCTTCTTTTAATAATTCTGAATGACTTTTCCGGGTATCTCCCCCACTATAATAACCCGCACCATCCAGCCCCAGATTGGAACGCACCAGGGCTGATAACTGCTCTATATGTTGAGCACTGAAACCCTGCAGGCTGGCAATACGATTAATGATAGCCTGTTCAGATACATCCATCTTACCATCGGCATAAGCGGCATGAAGCTGAATTTCCATAAACATCTGCAGCAATGTCGTACGTCGATGGGCGGCCTGCTTAAACTGCAGCAGCACACCATCCAGATCAAAATCGGCCTTTTTACCTTCATTAAACAGTTGAATGGCCGCCTTTTTCTGCTCAGTATCCAGATGCATATGTTCCATAATCTGACGGGCCATAGCAATTTCATCTTCAGTAACCCGCCCGTCCGCTTTGGCAATATGCCCCATAATGGAAAAAGTAGCAGAGAAAAAAGCCGCCTGGGTCAGTTCATGGTTATCACTAAAAGCATCCTGAGCAGGTTCATCAACCAACTTATGCCCCAGTACTCCACCAATCAGTAAGCCCAGAGGACCTCCCATGGAAAAGCCTACGGCACCACCAATTAACTTGCCCCACCAACTCATATCTTTATCCTTATAAACTAATCTTAAAATACTAAAAACTTTGTAAACCCAGCACCCCGCCTTAATCCTTGTATATTAAATATAAAGGATTATTAGATGATGCCTTACAAGGTGCTGGGTAAATCATATCAAATTCATCGCTATTATTGAATTTTGATTAGCATTCAGGTACTTTTGTATATCCCGTTACAAGCTCAGGAAATCTTATATGTCAGACCCAGACTGTCTTTTCTGCCGGATTATTGATAAAAAAGTACCGGCCAGTATTGCTTATGAAGATGATCAGCTACTGGCCTTTCATGATATTGCCCCGCAGGCTCCTGTACATATTTTAATTATTCCCAAACAGCATCTTGCAACCATTAACGACTTTAGCAGTAAAGAACAAAACCTGCTCGGGCATATGGTACTGACCGCAAAAAAACTGGCCCGGGAACTGGGTGTTGCTGAGGATGGTTACCGGCTGAATTTTAACTGCAACCATCTGGCCGGACAAACCGTTTTTCATACCCATTTACATTTGCTGGCCGGCCGTGCTTTTCACTGGCCTCCGGGTTAATTCGGCAAATGCTCAAACAGGCTTTTCTGAATCCCCTTATCCCAGTGAAAACCTGATGATTATTTTAGGTTCAGAAGTGCTCAGGCTCATGAATTTTTCTTAACCGTGATATTGAGGTTCTCAATATCTTTTTCTACAAATTTTATTACCTTACGTGAACGATAAAGTCGTTTACCATTCTGATCGTAAACACTCACAAACAGATCCGGCTTTTTAGTTAATAATTCCTTAATTATCTGTTCAGAATATTCAGCCTTAAACTCACCATTTTTATTCGTTTTAACCGCACCAAGCATCTCATCAAACATAAGCTCTTTATCAGAGAGACTGACCGTAACATTTTCAGCAGGGGTTCTGTCATTATATTCAACTTTTCCCTGAACTCGCCAGCACTTTATAGAGCCTGTAGCCATTTTATCCGGGCTTTTAGCTGTTGTTGGCGGGGCACATTTTGATTGTTTCAGAATAATAAGTCGATAATCAATTTGACCTTTTTTTATTTGTAAAGGTTCATTTTCACGCTGGATTATATTGTTATTGTGATCAGTTACAGTAAGGTAGAAATCATCCCCCGGCTGTTCAACATCAAGGCCAGACTCTTTGGCAGCAGCCAGCCGTTCTTTTTCCCTGCTGATATCTTCAGTATAGCTTATGGCATAATATCCTTTATTATCTGTACAGGCATAACCCAGTTTTCTTACCCATCGATCCCTTTTGTCGTATATTGACACAGTAACACCTTCTACGGCTGCACCTTCTTCCCATTCTATTACCCGGCCATGAACAATCCAGGTATTTAAGTCCAGATTAGGTACAGTGATTTTTGCGTGATCGACTTCGGTTTTTATTTCATTAGCTACTTCTCGATGGTATTGAATTCTTGATTTGATTTTCTGTATTCGTGGATGCTCACCACCATATTTATGTTCCAGCCGCACTTTTTCTCGTGTCAGCATTTTATTTCTTTCATTTTGTATGGTTTGCAGACGTTCGAGGTTTTGTTCCCGTTGTTCATCCAGACCATCAAAAGTTGAATCAATAAGCTTAAAGGTATCTTCATTTTTAGGTTGATTGGTTCTCATGTTTTTCTCTACCTGATATTAATTATACTTTGAGTGAGCTCTTTTTTTTGTGGCGGGACAGCCAAATGTCTTCCTATCATACCAATTTTATCCAGACACCCAAGGGGCATCAAAACACTATTTCCTACATTGATATGATACTGCGGGGCAGCATAAGTGAAAAGACAATGGGTAGACTGATTGGTAGTGGCGGTGTTCATTAGTCCAAACGAGAACAGTGAGCTGAAAGTTATCGTAAAACCTTCCTGAAACCGGTTGTCATTAGTCCGAATAGTAACCCCGATAAGCGCAACATCTGTAAACAGAATGTCCAGGATAGACTGACAGCTGGATTGATTATTGTTATAGGCAATGTCATCCAGTGACACAATAAGCTGTGAACTAAAGGCCAAGTCAATTTGTGGGCTTTGCAGATCGAGAGTAGTTTTATTGCTGGTGTATAGTACGCTGCCATTGGGCAGGTAGAGATACTTCAGCAGTCCACCAAAACGGCTGGTGACAGGGGCATCGGTTTCCTTTACAGGCATTACAGCCTGTCCCATAGAGATGTTTCTGGAAGCCATGTATTTGAAGCTGCTGAGTAACATCGTGGCCATGAGATCCTGAGAGACCCCCAGATTTAAGACAAACACCGCACCGGCAAGCTTTGAGTAAGTACTGGACTGCCAGTCTACGCCTTGGGAAGTGAACTGATTGCCTACCACAGAGACCGGCCCCATAGTAATGATCATGAGAGCCTGACCCAGTGGTTGGGTAACAATGTTGTCATGGACTTTAACCGCTGGAATACCGTCTTCCCGCTTAATTTTCTGGTCGCCGAATATTTCATAGAAAATTTGTTTGAAGGACATAGCCACCACAACTCCTCCGCGCAGGCCTTTTTCAAAGCTGGTCTTATCTTTCCTGTCAAATGGCCCGTTATGGTGAATGCGGTTATTACTGATATCGACGTTTTCACCATAAAGCAGAAGTACACCGCATACTGGCTGAGTTTCAAAGTTGCCGTTGTATTCAATCCGATTTTGGGCAATAGTAATGTTATCGGCTGCTGCCAGGACAATACCCCCAAATCCGGATTCCATGGCCATTTCAGTATCCCGCTTTTCGGGAAGTTGTTGAGCACAATGGGTAATGACGTTTTCCCGGATAAGTACTTCTTCCAGGGAGATCATAACTCCAATTTTTTCGTTATGTATAAATGCCGGAACACCGATACCTGAAAGTCCCATATTGGTAATACTGTTATTTTCAATACGGATATCATAGAGGAAGGCAGGCATCTCTTCTCTAAGCATTTTTAGTTCTTGTCCTGAGACATGGTGAAAATATAATTTCCCATGTCCCTGACCTTGAATTAGATCGTCAGGCAGACTGCCAAGAGTGATACCATTGCCAAAGCCGCCGATAATCTGGTTATTATTAATGCTGACCAGTTCTGAGCCTCCCCCAATTTGAATACCTCCTTTGGCAAGGTATTGATGCTGATTTTGCTGCTCAAACCAGACTTTTTGCATATAACCAAAAACTACCATCACCAGTTTTATCATAAAGGTGTATTGCAGGTAGTAGCCGACATTGTCGTTACAGGGATCCCAGATGATTCCGGCAGGGTCATCCTGATCCTGGCCATCTTCAGGTTTATCAGCATCCGGAGCGGGAATTACCACGATTCGGTTATTATCAATAAGCACATCATCAGCTGCTGTGAAAATAGCTACGTCACCTTTTTGCTTATCTAACATTGCAATTTCATTATTGACAATACGTATGTCATTTTTGCCAGCTTTTTGATTTTCGGTTTTTACAAAAATGGCATGGATGAGAGCCAGAATATGATTACTTTCAATATGAATACCGGTTGACGGCTGTGGAAACCGTTGCTCATCAGTTACCATAATCGCTGCTCCGGTATGTGTCACCAGAGTGAGGTCATCAATACGTATATTCTGGCAGGACACAAAATGAAAAACCGGCTCATCTGGATGTTGTAAGAGTGGATGAATAATACTCTGTCTTCTGCATCCGGTAAAATGAATGTTGTGACGATTAGTGAACCTGATATTTGCCCGATGAACGCCAGGCAAAACACAGATACGGCCTCCTTCAGCGGGCAGATGTCTTACTGCATCATCAATAGAACTAAAGTCACCATGGCTCTTTACACCATCACCAACAGTGAAAGTGCAGCAGCCATTTTGTTCAGTCAGCGGACGGAAGGTACGGCGGCAGTCGTAAATAACATGGCCATCAGTATCTGGCTCGTTCCAGTGGATAATACTCAGGGGAGCGTAACAGCGCTGATAGCCTTCTGGGCCACGACTAACTTCCAGCTGCCAGGGGTGAATCTGATCCGGTGTATGAGGTCTGGCTGAAATAATCCAGTGATCACCTGGCAGACGATGAGTACCGGAAAAGGTAACGTTTAGCCCGGTATTACCTAATACAATGGAGCTATTGGAAATTGGAATTTCTGGATCTGAGCTTTGATCAGCCCCCCTGTCCCACACCCGCATAAAGAAATAACCATGGATATTTTCCAGGTCTTCAGTACCAAAACGGGTTTTTCGCAGCTGATCTACATCACTGCGACTCTCCCATAGTTCACCAAAGTTTAAGGGTAAAGAAACACTCAGACTAATTTCATTAGTGTCCGGATCGTAACTGCTGATGAGGCTTGAGAAATGCCCCGACTCCAGTTCTTCAGCTAATTTTTCACCGTTTTCCAGTACTGCAGACCAGGGAATAATTTCGACAATCTGTCCGGCACTGGGCCAGTGGGCCTGATCTTTGGGTTCGGTAAGCAGTTTAATAGTCTTACGCGTAGAGCCTGCGTCTTCAAGGTTGACCCGGTATAATGGTGCACCATTATCAAAGCCCCAGGTAAAGTGATTACTGTCCGTGAGTTGCACCCGGATAGATTGATTTTCTGCCCCAAGGTAGCCGACAATAGCAGAAGGTGAACAGAGATCTTCCCCATCACCATTATCCTCGTAACCTACGCTAAGTTCGGCATCTGACTTCAGGACATGATTTTCCTGAAACTGCCCACCCGAACTGGCTTCAATACTGGCCTTAACTATAGACCATGCTTCGGCACAATTCTTCGTACCGATGTTTTCGGCCAGTCTTACCCGGCACATGGTACGTCTGCGGGTACTGGTATCCGGTCCACCTAATGCACTTTCAAACAACTCTTCATCTTCTACAGCGGAGACATTTTGCTGCCATACCTCCAGGTAGACCATGTCCTGTCGTACCCCTGCCGGAGAGGCAATATCAGGTTTTTGCAGCCAGTCTTTCTGCAATTTAAACGTCTGCGCTTCGTGCAATTCAACTCTTACCCCCCCCAAATAAAAGACTCCGGCATTAATTTTAAAATCGAGGCTATCAGTATCATCTGCTTCGCTGATGGTGAAGCCGTTATCCGGGCTGCCCGCAGTACCAATAACGTCTTTGCGCATGAGACGTTTGTCTTCATGGTTAGTGACGTCCTGTTCGTTGAAGTCGTCATCAGTAAGTATGCGCCCTTGCTGCATACGCACGCCACTGTATCGTTTTTGAGGATAAAACGCTGACCGTGAGATATCATCAGTTGCCATGTTGAGCCTCTCCTAAGATTCAAATATGTAAACAGGTAATAAGCCAAAGGGCATAAATTCTTCTACTTTGGCTCGTAGCCCATCAAATTTAATGGGGTTTATAAGTTGGTTATAGGCACCCATTTCAGAGCCGTTTTCTGCTCCCCGCATAATAGTATCCGGAGTATTTTCGGTAAGCTGCAGATAACCCGGATCGCCAAATCGTGTACTGGTAAAAAGGGCGGGCATATTTTCTATCCATACACTTCGGTATTGTCTGGGCAGGCGACTGATTTTTTGAGCCGCACTAAACCGGAAGCACCCGCTTTGAGTATCGAAAATATCACCCGTACCATATATCAGTGAATCAGTAGCCCAGAGATTCTGAGCACTGATATTACCGATAACAGTAACCCGTTCCAGATGCAACTCGGCATCAGGCAATAACAACGCAGGAGCTGTATCTATAATATTTTGTATTACACTATCTTTAACAACAATTTTTTCTACATAACCGTCGCCTTCAATACGAACTGGCCCGGTAATACAGGATTCAATAAGCAGTAATTCCACACTGGCCTCAATAACAAGTTTAACTGCCGGTAACACACTATTAGCCTGCACATCTTTTCTTCCACCGGGATCCAGAGTAAGGTTACGTAAAATTACCGTTTGATAATCTCCACGCAAAATGACCCTGTCACTGGGTTCAGTACCTATCCACAGGCCATCCAGCAATAAGGTGGAATCTTCAAATTCGCCAGTGTTGAGTACCCAGTTGGTTTCCAGGAACAGATAGGGTCGCTGCTGACTGGCCGCGACTAGAGCCATGTTTCTAACTGCTAATTTATCACTGACAGGTCGGTAGCTAAGACTGTCATTAATGCGGGTAATTTTATCATTGTCCAGAACAGAGGCATCCAGCTGACTGCCCCCGCTGACGTTAATATCTATATCAAGTGTATTAATCTGATTACGCTTATAAGTGCCCGCGCCAATTTCTGCACTATAACCATAATAACAGTTCACCAAAGGTCTGCCAGGCTCATCACCAATAAACAATAGTCGACCATTTTCCGGATCAATTTGCACCCGTTTTTCCGTTACAGCAGTATCCCATGTACTGAGATTTCCGGCAGTGATGTGCCCCTTATTAACAGGAGTGCCATCATCTTCAATACTGACGGCATCGGGATAAAGTTTTTGTTTGCCGCATTGTTCGATTAACGCCAGATTTAATATGGCAGCGTAATTATTTGCATCTAGAAACACAGCATGACTGGCCAGTTTAGTTATTGCATCATACAAACGCTGCTCAGTTTTGTAACGAATATCTGCCAGCTGGACAAGTTCATCCGCCTCAGTCTGGTTAAGCACACCATCCTCAACCAGCTCAATAATATCCTGATCTTCGATTTGATATTCAGCATGACCTAAAAGTCGACAACGCATGGGGGCAGACAACTCCCACTCATAGCTGGAACGCCACTCTCCCCAATCCACTGAATTACTATTATGTTGGGCGTTATGAGGTCGGCTTCTTGGCATATACAGCGGAATATCCCGTCCGGACGGGTCAAAAGTAAAGCCCTTGCCGTCAGTGCCCGCAATTTTACAGGGCGTAACCCGATTGATCTGAAAGGCCCGTATACGATAGAGATAGAACATTAAGCGTTGTATGCCGTAGTGGCCATCCCGTCCCCTGGGTTTGCGTAAATCGGGAGTGTGGTAAAACTCGTCAAAGGCCCCCCCTGAAATTTCTGCCGCATGAGCAAAACGCAGGTCAGCAATACCGCCGGGAGGAGTGCCGGTAAAGCGTGCAGTCTCATAGACCGACAGAGGGTCAAGTCCATGGTGGGTACGACCCAGGCGGCGAAAGCCCTCTACAACCTGACCTTCCCAGCTGGTAATGTCGCTGATAAGTTCCTCCAGAACTGCCGGGGTACCTTTACGTCGACGGTAATAAATGGTTTTAGCCACATCCACTTTACGTGCGCGGGTGTTTAAAGCCGATACTAAACGGGTGCCCACCAGATCACCGATATAAGGTACGGCCCAGTCATTACACAGCTCAATGAACTGGTCTTCCCACACTCTATCATGGCTGCGACGTACATTAGCAGCCTGCTCGCCCATCACTTCTACAATGCTGCGCAGTACATCAGGATTATCTGCAAGGCCGTCTTCATGACGATAGATTGCAGGGATCATCTCCCAGAATTTTTCGGTAAAGTATTCTTTGAAGCGATCTTCAGCCATTACTCTGCTCCTCGCCATTGATAATGAGTTTGGCCCCAGCAATCAGACTACCGTCTACAGTGAAGTAGTCACCGGGGTCAGCGGGTTTAATAGCCATTTCTTCAAAAGCCGTGTTATCGTGCTGTATATTGGTAACAGCAATGGTACCAGGGATATTCAGAATAACCTCAAAAAGCCGGGAACGATACAGAGGCGCACCGATGCCAATATTTTTCTGGCTGAGCATACCATTGTTTTCATCGATAAGTGTCTTATGTATTACTGTCAGCACCTGCGTGCTGACATAAGCACTATCCACCTCAACATCAAAAGATAAGGACAAAGCCCGTGGACTGGATTTTTGCACATCCAGAGCAATACTGGGGTCGGCCAGATTACGTAACGCGGTGCTGATAGTGCGGCTGTCACTGGTGCCAATATACCAGATCTGGATCACCGGCCTTTGCCGCTGATTGTTCCAGCGCCATTGTGCCTGGGCAGCTTTTACACCTGCCAGACCGGTAGTGGCGGCAATAAAATCCGGCACTGATATAGCCCTTCCCAGTAATAGCGCAGACTGTGGGGCATGTCCCCGTATACCCTCTGCATCTTCTTCATCACTGCCTCCGGCAGCAGCAAAGGGGTTAACGACTGAACTTAAACCCTTAACCGGTTTAGCCAGTTGATTAATAGTATTAGCAGGGGGCACTGCTGCTCCAGCCCCGAACCGGTAAGAAGCAATCACATTATCAGTTCCTGTGGGGAGGCGCCTGCCTCGTATGCCATCACCAAAGGTTATCAGGCTTTCCTGAGCATCATTTTGCCGCACAATGTAAATTTCATCATTTTCTTCATAACCGTAAAAGCTGGCAACCTCTTTCCATTCAATACCATCTACCCGAACAGTAAGAGTGCTACTAACGCCCCGCTCATCATCACTGACAGGAGCAGCGATATAGGTTAAGGGATTTTTCTTAAGTTTAAAGATTTGCCCTGCCTGAGAAGCATCACCGCTGCCCAGTATTTCATTACTGACTGTTTCCCCCCGGGTAGCATTGATAATATTACCCAGAGCATTAATAACCGGTGTGAGTACATCATCCCAATCGGTACCCTGGAATGTCAGCTCGCCCGTACTGTAATCCAGAGTACCGTTACCCTGTATGCTTACCTGATTCACATCCCTGAGCACAAAAACCGCAGGTGAGCAGGCATCCACCGGTTGCTGAATTTTATTACCTCTGTGAGGTTTCAGTTTCAGCGTACTGTTTTCATTTATGGAGGTTTCCCTTTGCAGGATAAGATCGCCCGCTTTTATAAAAGCATAATGCACCTGAAGCTCACTGGCATTACTATTACTCCAGTTACTGGCTCCAGCTGCTGTACGGCTGGCATTATTAAGGCTGGTGTCCAGGGTAAGTCTGGTAGCAGGAGCAACAACCGGATTTACAGTCACGTCTTCGTCATCGATAGTGTAATCGCCGCCCGTAGTGATGTTCATCATGGTATCAGCCACTTTCAACAAGCTGAACCAGCGGTATTCACTGCCTCTTGAAACCAGCACTTTTTGCCCGGCCTGAAGCTGCCGGTACAAACCATTAAGCACCAGTTCAGTGGAGGAACTAATCACTGCCTGAGGACTGCTGCCCATAGTCCACAAACCAGCGCTCTGGCTGGGTGCACTCAGAGCAATATTTTCCGGCAGAACAGCAGTACTCAGAATCAGATCCGGGACTATCGTCAGCTGAACATATTTCTCTTCATCATCACCTGTAATACTCTCCCGCTTTGTCACCAGATGTACGCTGGTGCTACTGGCATCAGCAATAAATACATCGTCTTTTTGCAGCTTTTTATGCTCGTCATGTAGCAATAGAGTGCTGTGGGTACCGCTAATTAAGGTGGGTCTTTGAGGAACCAGCTTCCAGCTGTTATTCAGCGGGTGAAGAGTGGTGTCACTGCTCAGCTCAAACACCTGGGGGGCTTCACCGTCGAAAGCCTCAGAGCGAAAGGCGGTTCCCTGTCTCAGGCTTAATGCCTTACGGCCTTCAACAATGGCCGTCATCACAACCGACGAGGCAACTGCCGGACGAGGCACGTAACTTAACAGGCCGCTGAGCTTATGCAGTGAGGTTCGAAGCTGAGCCGTGCGCAGGTAATTTTCGTTAGTGATGACTTCATCATAGAAAGACAGCACATCACAAACGTAAGCCCACATTTCCAGCAGCATTACACCCAGATCATCTTCATCCCTGGCCTGCCAGTTTTTTAATGGGTATTGTTTTCTTAACCCAGTCAACATAGCCTGCCGAAACTCCGGAAAACCAGCCATTTGTCGGGATAATGAGTCCAGCCCGGCAGGAATGTCGAGCGAGCTAAAAATTACTTTTTCATCACATGGACAACTCATGCGCCGCCCTCCATGGTAAGTTGCAGAGTACCCTGTTCCGGTTTATCCGGATTGTTTTCCAGGCGTATCACTTCAGAGCTGTTAACCGGGTAATAGGAGCCTGCCAGCTCTTTCCACCTGAAATAACCTCGACGACGAAGGCTGATGGATTTTACTGCTTTAACACCAGGCACCTGTTGTATAGTAGCTTCCAGCTGCGAACGTCTTAGGGGAGTGCCAAAGGTAAAATTATCTTCACTGAAAAAACCGGGGGTTTTGCCGGTTCCCAGCAGGGCTGTCAGTATCCGCGCTTCAACCTGTGCCGGATAGGCATGGGGTTGTGCGCAAATAGTAATTTTTATATCAATATCTGCATAAACCGGATCAGATACCACCACTTCCCTGCCCGCCTGTCTAAAGCGATCCATCTGAGCGGCCATGGCTTCTCTTTGAATATCACTGACACTAACGGATCCGGCAGGATCAGGCGTAACAAAGGCGGTTTGCCAGCTGCCAGTCCAGCGGAATTGAGTACCTGCCCGCTGCACCCAGCCTAACCGTTCAGCAGCCTCACTATAGTCCTCTTCCCGTACAGCTCGATAGGTCACTGCACGAAATGCCTCCGGTGCCAGCTGTTTTATCTCTTCAGAAGTTTCAGAATCCTGACCATTTTCCGCCGCAAAAGGATTATTAACACGGGAAACAAAACTTAAATCGTTATGGTTAAATTTTACCAGGGTGTCGGCCGCAACGTTGCCCACTTTACCATTGCCGAGACGGTAGTGTATTTTAAATATTTTTCTGTCGGGTATTTTACCGAAAACATCATCACCAAAACGAATGGTTTTGCCGTCACTACCCGCATAGTCATAGTGGATAAGCTCATTACCAGCACGCCGATAAGCCACCACTCTTCGCCAGATACCATCTTCCAGGGTAAAGTGCTCATCATCTGCCTGAGAGGCATTTTCGCCCAGAAACGAACGAGTCCATTCCCAGTTGCCGGCACTGAAAGTCTGCCAGGCAGTACCGTCCCAGATAACTTCGGTCAAATATACTTCAGGTGTGGCATGGCGGGCATCATCGCCCAGCCAGCACAATGGCGTTTCGTCAGAGGCAGGCAGACTTAGCAGATGGGTAGTGCAGTCATCCGCACCAGCACGTTCTACCGTTCTTAGTACACCAGCTTTTTGCTGGTCGGTGAGGCCGGGAACCAGATCGTCTATCTCGGTCCCGGCTACAAATACCCGTTCAGTATGTTTGCCCGCAGTAGCGGGAATAAGATTCCCTCTCACTATCAGGGAGTCCAGTTCCATTTCAAACGTCAATGCCTGAGCATCCTGCCAGCTAAGGCGGGTAATATCTGAGCAGTCTGGATCATCTGCCAGAGGATCTGTGTGTTCAGTAATATCGATAACGCACACCAGTTGACGGCGCTGAGCAACAGCAGGGTTGTCCGGGCTAGTTTTCAGCACCATCCAGCGGCAGGGTATGTCATTATCTACAGTATCGTTAAATGGCAAATTGGCCTTTTGGGCTCCGTTGATGTATAACTCGGTGCTTCCTGCCGGCAGACAGCCGGCATCTGTATCCCAGATATGCGGCTCAAAACAGTTGCTAGCAGAATCCACTGCATAGCTTTCACCATTAACAATATCGGCCAGACCCCGCCCTGCTTCAAAATAAATATTGTCACCTTTATCTGACTCAGCCCAGATGTCTATGCCCGCAGCAATAGTACCGCTTTCGCTGTCATTCACCGTGATATCCAGCCAGGTTGAAGCTGCCAGACCTTCATGGATTTCGTAATCCACCAATCGAGTAATATGCCGCAGGGTACGTCGCTGAGTAGCCGTTTCCAGGTAGGCTTCACGAGCCACCCGATCCTGATAGTAGCTCAACTCGTCTCCCAGAGCAGCCATAACTTCGACCAGCATTACTCCGACATCAGCCTCTGCTCTGTCCTGCCAGTCCGGGTAACGCAATGAAGCAAAATCCAGCAGAGCCTGACGAAAACTCCAGAAGTCTTTGGCCTGATAGTCGACAGGAAAATCCACAACGTCATCATCAGGACATTCATGCTCACTCTGCCTGCAATCCAGATGACTTTCGCAGCTGGCTTTAAAGCTGAATAAGATGTCGTTATAAGGCTCATCCATCCGGATATCATCAATGTAGAGTTTGTAATTTTCAAAACCACCCGCTTCTACTGTGGTAATTTCCAGTACGGTATCATTAGCTATCCATTGAATACTTTCTATGGCCACGGTGTCGTTATCGGTATCCAGCTCATCAACATCAATCAGCGCTGAATGGATAACAATCTGCTCTTTGGTCAGGCCATTCAAGATATCTGCCGGTGTAGCAGGCGGAGTTTCCGGTTTCATGTAAAAGTGCACTTGCAGCGTAACCTGGCTTTGGTTCACATGAACAAAGTCAATGCCTGTGACCTGATCCTGCTCCAATAATTTTTCAATACGGTCGAAGGTGCAGGACATTAGAGGTTAACCTCCACATTAAGGTAACGTCGCTCCTGTTGAGCTTTTAAAACATAATTGATTTTAATACTGAGCACTTCATTTTCGGCACTCACTTCTACCTGATTCACTTTAACCAGGGTACCCAGCCATTTTTCCATGGCCTGAAAGATGGTCACCTGAGCCAGACTGGCAGACTCCTGACTGTTGGGAGCAAAAACCATACGACGGATACCACAACCAAAGTCCGGCCGGTTAATGCGTTCACCGGGGTCGGTAAACAGTACCTGCTTCATCAACTGTTCTACATGAGCGGCAAAGTCGGTTTGTAGTGCCAGTTGACCCAGCCCTTTATCCACTGCGATGGGGTATTCAACTGCATAAACATTTTTTTGCATGCCTAATTACTCCTGGCTCTGGTCTGGGTGTTAACAACACTCACCGGTCCCTGTGGTATACCCGTAGCACTCATACACAGTCCAATACTGGACTGGCTTAAAGACGCTGTACCATTGATCATATTGCGAGTATCCGGTACAGTCCACATCACCTGAATACAGGGGCTTGGAATGGGGCTGGGCACAGCGGGTATTTGAAACGGGCAACCGCTGATTATAAAAGTATCGGTTGCCAGGGCTACAAATCCCTCATCGGCCGTTACCCGGGCATTGGTACTGATGATCTGTACACTGCCTCCGTGAGGACATTGCAGTGTTGAGTTAGTAGTCAGGGTATTGCCGGACATTACATCACCTCCCATGCACCATTGTTGGCACTGACTGACGACGACGATACTTCTACCTTACCGCTGCCTCCTGAGTCACTGACAACACTGCTGCTGCTAATCGTGTGGCTGGCATTGCCTTTTTCACTTTTTATCTCATCGGTAATGGTAATTTTTGCGCCGTTTGAAGTTTCCGCCTTCAGCTCATCTGCACCATCATCGACACGTAATATTACTGAATCTGTTTTCCAGATTTTTATATTGGCATCGCTTTCATCCGGCAGCTGCCTGTCGGCCCAAAAGCAGCCGCTCCAGATAGGGTATGACGCATCACCGGCTTCGAACTCCACCCAGATACCAGTGCCCGCATTAGGCAGACTGTAAAACCCGACACCGTCACCTGCATAAGGCACACAGGGCATAGCCCATACTTCCAGCTCCCCCAGTACAGCGGGTACACGCACCTTAATCCGACCCCGTGAGGTGGGATCGGCATTGTCCGTTACCGTGCCTCGATATTTACCAAAGTAGCGATTACGTATCCAGGCAATAATAGTTTGCAGTAAATCCTGATTCATTAGGTTACTCCCAGGCATTTCGTATCAGTTCAATTTCCATACGGTGTGAAACCGCATCAATTACATGGTGTACGGCGCAGACAAAGTATTGCCCGCTGTGACGCTGCCCTGCGCCCCGTAAGTCCACCAGACTGTGGGCACGTATAACACTGCCCAATTGCTCGTAAGTAGTTTGACAGCTGGCACGCACAAACCAGCCGGAATCTATCAGAGAACCTTCCCCCCTTGACTGCAGGTCTCCACCGTCATCAGAAGGTGCTGTTAAGTACTGTGAACGAGTATCCCCGGTAATATCTGCCAGACCGTTACCGCCTAATAAATCTAAAGGTGTTTGTGCCACACCACCATTAATATCTGAAAGTTGATTTAAGTCCAGCTGGACAGCTTCCACGCTGGTGGCTCGTTCTACATCCCAGGACAGCTCCAGTTGTTCGATATTAGGAGGATCCAGGTTGATAATCAGTTCAGCTGAACTGCTGCCCCCTAAAGGCGGACGTTTAAAATGGGCAGTCTCAATTCCCATTGCATCACAGCTTATCCAGAATAAATACCCGTTACGCCGGGCCAGTTGTTGAATAAACTGAAAATCACTTTGCCGCTGGATCAGAGTGTGCTTATCTTCAAAATGCCCGGCAGAAGTAGACTCAACATCCGCCATAAAACCGTAGTTCCCCAAAATGGCACTCACTGCATCGCTGTCAGTCAGTCCGGCCCAGACCTGGGATTTAACCTCCCGGTCCAGAGTAATAGCCGTATCGGCTCCCTGCACGGCCAGGCTACTGCCTTCTCCGCCATGCTGAAAATGAATTTGCTGGCCGCTTACCGGGCCTTTTACCAGACAAACAGTATCGGCACTGGTGGGCACACTCAGGGTAATTTCAGAGCCCGCATCCAGCCGGGCATCAGACAGCAGAGGTAAATCCCCTTCACTGATATCAGCTGGATAATGCAAGGTATAAGTGGTGGGCTGGCCCATGCGCTCCTGCACCTCTACCATTGTGGCGGCAGCCAGCTCATTATCGTCCCTGCCATTAACTGTAACTATTAAACCAAGTCCCATTTATTTACTTCTTCTTTGGTATGGCTATGACGGAAGCCTCACTCAATGCCTCGGGCAGCATCACATCATTAAGCTGACTGATACGCCAGAAACCTGCCGGATCATCTATGTATTTATAGGCCATGTGATCCAGCCGCTGCCCCTGTATGCGCTGGTGATAGCCCCTGAAGGTTTCACTTTTTTGCTCTGGTACAGGCACTACACTTACAACACGTCCCTGACGATCTATACGCTGGTAATTACTTAAACCTTTGTATCGACTTTTATTATCAAACATAAACACTCCCTAAAACGGCAACATACCGAGTATGGACTCGACACTATTAGCCAGATTGGCGGTTGATAAAATATTTTTCTGGGCAAAGGTAAATTCATAAGAGGTGATAGCAATCTCTTTGCTGATACTGTCCGGATGATCTCTTAAATCATGAGGCGATAAAACTTTAAGCCCGATGCTTACCTTGGCTCTTATCGGATAAAGCGCTGTAGAAAACGCCTGTTCTTCCACTGAAAAACTGCTCACCCTTACCGGTACGATACGACCCGGCCCCCATACAAATAACAGTATGGGTACGCTATAGCGCGGCTCAGGATCATCTTCCGAAGTCAGACTTAATACATCCCCTATAGCCCCTAGTAAATCACTGCCTTCTTTATCCGGGTATAGCAGCATTTCCATGGCAGCAATGCGGTCTGCCACACCGGTGAGTACGGCAGCAGGGTGGTATTCCGGAGTTTCCAGAGCATCAGTGGCATCCAGCTCCAGGCTTAGAGTAAAGGTTTCTCCTGGATCATAGGGCTGGGCAGTAGCACTGCCGCTACTACTGCTTGCAACAGCACTGTCGCCCCCCCCGGTGCTGCTGGCCACAGGCGCTTGAGGCGGTGCCCAGGGTGTAAGCGAGCGGCTCAATGTCTCCGGGTTGTACTGGAATATAATTATATTGGGTATTGGCCCGATAAAGCGTGAGGAGAACTCAATGAGTGCTCCTTTTAACAATCTGGGGCTGCGTGAGTATCCATCTGCCATTACTTTATCTCACCAATGTATCGTTGAAGTTTAATTTGTGTCATCAGCTTTCCATCCCAACGGTATTAGTATTTTATCATTATGGCCGGTAGTTTTTTCGGTCACTTTGTCCGCTATCACTTTTAGGTTTTTCTTCATCTCTTCTTTTTTGGTGTTTTCGCTTCCGGCGATGGTAGATGTTTTCGCAGTAAGCTGGTTGCCTGCAATCCTTGCGAAATATTTCATCTCGCTGTCTGGGAATTTGTCCGTCAATTTACTGGCCATGTCGTCCCGTATGGTTTTATAGGTTTTTTGTACGGCAATATAAATTTCTTTTTCTGCCTTGGCCGAATGCCTTTTTACATACTCATTATGGTCCTCCTTCGCTACGGACTGCTTCATTTTTGTGGGCATAAAGCCGTCGAAATCGCTATTTATACTATAGCCCTGGGTGGGTGAAGTTTTTTCGTCGCCACGGGGTGTAACATGTAGCCCGGCCCCTAAATGGGTCTCTGCGGACAATAAGATAGCAGGCATTTTTCCACCCCGCTTTCCAGCATAGGTTTCCTGCACTTTGACCTCTTTGCTACTATTGCTGGATTTTTTAATTTTTGACACAACACCGGCGGCGCTGACTACAGATGCGGGCCAGTTTCTATCTGTGGGAAATGGTTTGAAAGTTTTGCCGTTGTGGAAGTACTCCGCCACTAGAAATTGGGTGGTATGATGAGACTGCCGATCCAATGCAGACAATGGGTAGTTGCTGGTAAAGTCTCCATGAGTAGAGAGCCTAACACCGGGCACCGTTTTATCGGCATGGGAATTTTTTATAAACACGTCCCAGCTGGGCAGGTCCTTGGCTTCTAACTTTTTGCCTTTGGTTGACTCCACTACCTCGTCAGCAAAATCTTTGCTGAACTTATACTCGTTGCCATCCCATACGTTGCGGGTGGGGTGGGAATTGTCCAAAACATTTTTCGCGGCCTTTTTGTATCGGGTACGTTTACCTGAATTTTCGCTCCCCCAGGTACTGCTAATCACATCACCCCAGGGAGCCAGGTTTGCGTCTACCCACCGTAGTTGAATACCACCTATATTTATGTCTTTAACGCGTTGACCCACGGCGGGTGCTTTTTCCGGGTCGTAGTTCACTTTGCTAAAGGTTATGGGAATACCGGTCCGTTTCAGCAAATACAGTTCCAGAGATTTCAAAAAGCTGCCTTGGTCCAATACTTTCACTTTTTTGGGCTTAGTTCCAGCCCGGCCTTTAACTTTCTTTTCAGTCTGATTTTCTGCGGCCAGTAAGTCCACCGCATTGGTCATGCTGCCTTCGGCGGCGGAGGATTTAATGGCAGTGTTTATATAGCCTAATGCCTTGGTTTGAGCGCTGCGCTTTTTCCAAAATTGCGCATAGTCTAAAAATCTTTTATTTTTTATGTTATCACTTATGCCCCGCCATAGGTCCCTGGCATGCTTTTTTACCTTATCATCCAGGTTGGCGGTGGCACTATTGAGTTTGGTTTTATTGGTAATGATTTCTTTCACTTTGGTATATTGCTCTTCCACCGCTTTAACGTCGGACACTTCACGTATAAAGTTTTTAACCGCGCCACTGCTATTGGGTGACACGCCATTTTTATGCAAGCCGATAACCGGTACCGGAGATTTAAAGCTAGAAGAGTTTGCCTTGGCAGCCATGGTATCGGCCCCGCTTTCCTCACCCCGGTGGCTTCTTATGGCACTACTTCCCCGTTGTAATACCGGGCGATTTGAGTGCTCGCCAGACATTATTGGACGGGGTCCGGTTTTCTGTAACACATGAGCGAGTTCATGTCGCAAAACTTTAGAGCCTTCGCCGTAGTGCGGCGTCATGCCGGTGCGCATAAATATGTGGGAGCCGCTGGTTAAGGCATTGGCTCCTAAGGAGCGGGTACGCTTATCGGCAGCAGCATCGGTGTGTAACCTTACGTGGCTAAAGTCGTGGCCAAAATTTATTTCATTGCTACGGCGCAGCTCCTTCGACATGGGTCGCCCACTCCGGATAGGTTCAGGTCGGTAATGAGGAATCCCAGAAGCGCTACCGGGATATGGCGAATGGATGGCTTGATTGGTGCCTGCTTGCTCCTCAAGTTCTTTAGCAGCATTACTGCTGTAGGTGTCATTTAACTCGTTGCTGGTGGTCACCTTCACCTCTTGTTTGGCCAGGGCCTTCAGCGGCAGGTCTTTTAAGATGGGTGCTTTGCTCAGTATTTGGGTGATCTCTGTGTTGAGCTTCTCCAGGCCGTCATTAAAGGGGCGTTCGATCACTGGTAAAAAGTATTCAAGCCAGTAGGTATTGGGATCCAGGCCAGTGCCTTTCATTTTTTCTGCAAGGGTCTCTGCCAGGGCATCTTTGGCCCCTAAAAATTCGGCTCCTTCGTTGATAATGCGGGTAAGTATTTTAATTTTCCCAGGCGCACGGCGGGCTACAAAGTCGGTAAAAGCATCCACCAGCAAACCCACTATCAAGTCATTGGGAATCACTTCATGAGGCAACTCCAAGTTGGTCATTTGCAGGAGCACAGCATCTATTTTTTCGGCAAAGGCATTGCCTTGGTTTTTAGCACTGTCTTTATCGAACGCCAGGTTGGCTCCACCACTAAGCTTGCTTAGCACCATAATCATTTCGTAGATTGGCCCCAATACACGGTGTTGGAGTATGATTTTTTCTGGCTTACTGAAATTGTCCCAATTATCTACCGTCCACATCAATATGGCAGACAGTATAGGCCGGGAAACCACCGTGGCACGCACCGCACTGGCTTTATTTTGCACTTTTCCCTGTAGCTGCACCACCTGCACTGCCACACTGGTGCCCAGGTTACGCACTCCTTTTAGAGCTTTTGCCACTTTCCGTTTGCGGCTGGATTTTCCCCTCACCGGGCGTTTTTTGGGTTTAACCTTAATCAGGTCTTTGTAATGGTTTTCCCCCAGCAGAAAGATTTCCAACAGTTTCTCAGGGTCCAGTGATTTATTAATGGCCTCCTGAAGCTTTTTAAACATCTCCTCCGGTTCATTAAACAGGGCTTCCAGTTGGGCTTTTATGCCCTCTGGGTTATTAGAAAAGGCCTCAGCCACCATGCCGATTAGCATGGCCAGATCCGCCGCCCAGCCTATCGGTGTAAGGGAGAGGATAAACATCATCCCTTCGCCAAATACCTCGATGATTTCCTGTAGGTTTTCCAGGTTCTTGACGGTGCTGCGCATGGTCACCACATGGTTAAGCCAGGCCAGGCCACTTTGTTTATCTTCCAGGTCTTTGGTGGTGATATAAAACTCGTATATCTTGCTTTTAAATATGAGAGCTACTTTTATAAGCTTAATGGGTTCCTGGCCGGTTTTCCTAGCATCGTCGGTAAAGCCGCTTTCCGTTGGACTGTCAACAAATTTATCCAGATACAGCCGTGTGGGTGCATACAGTGAGTGCAGGCCTTCTACCCCCAGCCTGGGGAAGTAGGTAAACGAGCGCATAACCTCTTTAATATAAATATTCAGACCGTCAATTTTAAACGGCCCGTCCGGGCTGTCTTCTACCTTCTCCTCATCTTTATCAAACTTAGGCTCTCCGGCTCTTATAGCAAAGGATTTTTGCATAAAGCTGGTGAGCTTTTGGCTGCCTTTGTTCGCCTGCATGCCAAACTTTTTCTGATGAACCACCAGACGGCTTATCATATTGTTTTTTAGGGCCTCCAGTGCCAACACACCCCATTTTTTTGTGGCCTTTTGTTGGTCTGGGGTGCCGCCCAAAATATTACCAGCCGTCAGAGTTTTATCTGCATTGGCCAATGCCCTGGAGATGAAAGGGTAAAAGTTGGACGCGTAGTAGTAAAAATTGATATCTTTGAGTTTTTCCAGCAGTTTGGAGCCGTTTTCCATCATAATGGCGGACATCTGCAGTTCCCGCTCATCCGGTGGGCCGATATTACGCTCAAATGTCCGCAGGCGTTTTAAGGCAGCCCGTAAATATTTATAGCTGGTAATGGTGCCGTCATAGGCGGATAACAGGTTTTGGATACTGTATTTGTCAGTAACCCCTAATACTTCCCGGTCCAGGTTGGTGGCCCGGCGTTGCAGGTCTCGGTATTCTACGGTGTTGGTTTTGTAGTTTGTACGCAAATCTGTTTTTATTTTGCTAATGTCACTGTGAATACTGGATTTACTCGAAACCAGTAAATTCCGTATTCCTTTAATCTCTGTTAAGCTGGTGTACCATTCCCAATCTGTGAGGGTGTCCATAATCTTGGCGTTCTTTTCCAACACCTTTTTAGCCTCTTCCATGACCTTGTCGTTTAAGGCCACCTCTTTTATCTTCTCTACGCCTTCATCATCTTTTTCCTTGGTGATGTCGAACAGCGAACTCCTGGACCGAAAGAGATAGACAATAGCGTTTAAGAGCTTTATTTTCCGAAGGGACCTGATCAGATCCCCCGGTAGGGGGATAGACCAGATCACGACTTTGCTGCCCTTGTTCAGGCCAGTCATGCGGTACATCAGTTCACGTTTTTTTTCCTTCTCCTGTTTATGTAGAGCCTTGAACTTTGAGTGTTCTTGTAAGGATGCTGCAAACTGGGTTGCCGGGTCGGTGGGGAATTTAATCCAATAGGCCTCCGGGCTAACCCACCTGTGAGGGCGTATGTCCAGTATGTTTTCCATTACCTGGTCAGCCTTGCCTATCATAAACAGGTCGGAAGCGCTTCGAGTAGCATTTACAAACGGTATTTCGTTATTCTGCACCATGGGGCGTAGAATATTGTTGTATTCTTTTAGTATGTTACTGCTGTAGAAAAACACCAGATCATAGGAGGTAAACGGCTCCAGCCCTTTTATAGATTTGGTGCCGATATCTTTGGGTATTAAATTAACATCTGCTTTTTGATCTACCTCAAAAGCATATTGTATGGCCAGGTCACTGGTTTGTATAAATTTACCCTTGCTCACTTTATCTGCCAGCTCAATAATTTTTACCCATGAGTTGTCACTTGCCTTGAGTATGGTGGCAATGCCCATGAGTTCTCTGGCCCGTTCGAAGCGGTTTAAAATGATGATGTCGGTTTTTTCATCTTTGCCCACCTTTGCCATGCCTTTGTCGGTCATGAACCCAGTGTTAGTACCGTAGTGGGAAATCATACCCGCAAACCAGAACAAAGCCTGGGCGGTTTTTTCTGCCGTGTTTTTTTCCGGCCCAATTTTAGTTTGGCTTTCTTTTAATGCGGCAAAGGCTTTTTCGGTGTAGTCATTGGCAACGGCATTAATTTTGTCGATAAAGACTGTGGCTTTGGCAGGCACACCTGCATATCGTTTGGTGCGGTCTTTTTCTGGTGTTAGAAGGAAAAAGGTATTGGCGGCCGTGGCCAGCTTAACTCCAGCGGGGGCCAATAATTTAGGTAAACCTGGTAATGCTTTAATGTATTCGTTCAGGGGGTGGTTTTTCGCGCTCCCTAATGAGGCGTTCCATTTGTTGAATATATAACCATGGGTCAGTACGTCGTCCAATACAGGTTGTATATATTTTTGAAACGCGGTGGCTTCATCCAGTATGATCTGGCCCAGCCCATTCCAGGCCCACCAGTAAGCGTCAACATCAGAGTTATCCAGGGCGAGCATATTTTGGGCATCTTTTTTGAGTACGGCGACCTTGGCCAGTTGGCGTTTATAGAGGTTATCTATGCCCACTTGTTTTTGTTCCCCTGCCGGGTTTTGCTCGGTGAATTCTTTCATTTCATCCAGCAGTTTAAATTTGTCCTTCAGAAAGTCTTCCATGGCTTTCAGGGCAATCAAGGGGGCAAAGGTCCATTCGCTGTAGTGGAGTTTGTCCAAGTTTCCGAGCTCTTTTTCTACAGATTGTTTAGACCCGCTTATGGTGGCCTTTCCCTTATTAGGCTTTATGTTGAGGTAGTTTTTTTTAACACCAGGCTTGGGGGATGGATTCCAAATGTAGTCTTTTACCACATCTTTAAACCCTTGTGGCCAAAACAATTTTCCCACGTAGGTTTGGGTCAAGGATTTTAGCCACCATTTTTTGGATTTTTCGTTTTTCACTAAATACTTCAACACTTTTTCATTTGGAAAAAGTGTGCGTACCCAGGCATTTTTGCGCACTATTTTGGCTGACAGCTCGACCCCTGGGAAGAAACGGGAAAGATCTAACAAAAAGCCCAGCTCACCTTTATCGGTGGTGCCATCGACTCTTTTCTCAATGGCTTCCTTCATCTGATCCTTGGTCATTTTGGTAGAGTCAGTGAGAAGGCCCGGTAGCCATGCGTCCAGTTTGACTTTGAGTTTGGGATCATTGGTTTCATGGAGCTTTCTTAGGTGTGCCAATCTTTCCTGGCCAGTAAAGACCTTCCAGTCTTTAAAGGTGGTGAATTTCCGTTGTATATTCCCCTGACCTGTCACATCCCTTAGGGTGTAGATGCCGCCATGGCCTGGGCGGGCAGTTTGTTGTAGTACGTGGGATACCTCATGCATAAGCAGTTGCACGCCTGAGCCGGAGTGCGGGTTAAATTGCCCAACAGCAAAATAAATATCCACGCCTGAGGTAAAGGCCTGACTGTTTTCAGCACGAGCCGCTTGGGCGGCCGCCGCATCCCTGTGTATCCGTACCGTAGATAAATCTGCGCCAAAGCCTTTTTCAAGTTTGCCTATTAGGATACCAGGCAACGGCTCAGATCTGCTGGCAGTCACTGTTCTGGCTGCTGCCGCAATAGGGGTCAGGTGGCGAAGCACGCCCTCTTCCCCCCGTATTACCCGGGTGGCAGCCTCATCTGCCTGACGTTCCCACTTATCATTAGCGGCCAGGGTATGGTTACTTTGGTGTACAACAAATGGACGTACATATGCCGACTGAGACGGTTTTTTATGAACCATCTTTGTCCGGGTACGTTTAAGTTGCTGTACACTTTGTTTCATATCAGACTCTTACATATCTGCTTTGCAATCATGCCCGCTAAATACTCTTTTTGCGTACCCTGCGGTATCTCCACTTTTAGTGCCATGCTGTCAATGGCACGCGCTGATATATTCTTATCAGCGAGCATGTCATTTAGATATTTAATCACATCCTGACCAATGAGCTTGGCTTCCATCTGGTTTACACCGGGAATATTGAGATTCATTTCATTAATAATGACCTGGCCGATACTCATGTCCCGTTCAACCTTTGTCTGTCATCTTCAGAAAGCACCCGTCCCTGTTTCATTAACTCCCGATTAATACCTCGCAGCAAATGCTGCATGTTCACAGTTTGTCGATCTCGCCGGGCAGAAAACATCGCTCCTAAAATGGAAAACTTAATTTGTGCGCCAGACATTTCGATATTGCCAGCCAGTCGGTTGATATCGGCCTTTAAGGCTGCCAGCACCTCTTCCCCGGCAATTTCACCCAGCAGACGCTGCCACAATATAACTCGCTGCTCACTGTCCGGTTGAGGAAAGTCCACCACATAGCGAATGCGCCGCAAAAAAGCTTCGTCGATATTGCTTTTTTTATTAGAGGATAAAATTGCAATACCCCGGAAATCCTCCAGCGCCTGAAGTAAAAAGTCGGTGTCGGTATTGGCAAAGCGGTCATGGGCATCTTTTATCTCGGTACGTTTACCCAGCAACGCATCGGCTTCATCAAATAATAACACCACATCCATATGCTGAGTCCGGGAGAGTATTTTTTCTAAATTTTTAGAGGTTTCACCCACGTATTTACTCACCACGCTGGCCAGATCAATGCGAAACAGCTCCATCCCCAGTTCGGCAGCAATAACCTGTGCCGACATGGTTTTGCCAGTACCCGGTGGACCGGTGAACAGACTCATTAAGCCCCGCCCCTGCGGGAACAGTCGGCGGGTTTTCGGATTTTCCCAAAATACGTTTCGTTCCGTAGCTTCAAAGTACATATCCTGTAATATGTCATCCACATAGCCCGGCAACACCAGATCATCCCAGCTAAAGGGGCATTCTACGTGTTGAGCCAGCTCCCCCAGGCGATGCTGAGACTGTGCTCTTAAGCAGGACTGTACTTCGCTAAAAGAGGCCGGTTTTTTCCGAGCAACAGCGGCAATTTCGCCCACTGTAATCTGATGCTGGTTCACCAGTTGTTCAAAATTGATTTTGGCCCAGGTTAGAGTTTCCGGGAGATATTTATGCCACAGAGTTTGCCGCTCAACATGAGACAGCATCGGCATTTCTATACGGTGGTCAATCATATTTTTTTGAGCAGCCAGAGTCTGGCTGGAGGCAAGTACCACAAACTGCAGCGGGAAAGGCATAATCTGCCGCGGCCAGCTAAATTCAACCAGCGGCTGACCAGTCCAGCATACTGCAGTACGGTCTAAAAAAGCCTGCCGATGAGCAAAGCGGTACGTTTGCTCCCAGTCACAAACATTTAAGCCATCAGTATGTACAGCTAATAATGTCATCCCTAGTCTGGCAGCCAGTATAGCTGCAAAGCTGCTTCTGCCACAGCCTTCCGGGCCGGATATAATCACCCGTATGCGATCCTGGGTATCACTATTGATATAATGCTTGATAATAGCCAGGGATTCCTCTATCGGCCAGTTTTCCAGCGTCGGAAATACTTCACATAACGAAGCTTTTTCCACAAGCTGCGGATCCAGTGTGCTCACACCCTGTAACCAGTCACTTACCATGGGATCCAGGCTTAACAGCAGGGGCTCATTAGGGGCGACTGCCTGCTCCTGTATTAAATGCCACACACGCAGGGGGGATTCAGTAGAATACAGTGAGCTATAGCCATAACCAAATAGTCGCCGTACTAATTCTGCAGATACGTAAGCCCGTGCAGGATTGTCGTGCAGGTAAGCGTACAGCCGCGAAATTGTGGGGTCCAGCTGCAGTGCATAACAGGCCTGCAGCAAATCAGCATCTTCCTGAGTTATGGTGAATATCTGGCACAAAACGGCAAAACGGGAGTGCTCACCGTAGATGATACTATCCAGTTGTGTTAGCTCATCCTGCAGCCTGTTAAACTTCGGGTTTTGCTGTATCCAGAGTGCCTCGTCTCGGGGGTTGTCATGGTCGGCCAGTATGGCATCCACTTCATCGTAGCTAATATAGCGGGTGGTGCTACTATTACTCTCATTCGCCCAAAGCTTTCGTAACCATTCTATACGGAACTTTGCCCGAATACGCACCCGCTGTAATATTGCAGCGGAGACCGGATCAATAATCATATTCGATATATCTTCAGTCTCAAATTCAACATCCGCTTGTTGGGCTTCAGACAGTCTCATGCAACCTCCACCCAGGCCGGAGCAGACTCCGCGCCATTTATAATCAGCCGAAACGGCACAAAGCCAGAGGCTGTAACGGCCGGCAAGCGCAAAGTAAGTGTGCTGGCATCGGTAATAGCGTATTCACCGGGGTTTAAAGCACCGGCTGAACCGCTGGTTAATTCTTCTGCCGCGAGATACACTGCCACATTTTCTGTTTCAATGTCTGCGTGTTCAAACCTGAAGCCATTGACGGTAAGATTACCATTCAGATCCGGGTTGCCCACATTATCAATACGCGGGGTAATGGTAAACGGGGTTTCATTCGAGCTATTGCTAAAGGTATGTATTGAGCTGTCAGGCATGGTGCGGTTTTCGCTCACCAGGGCTTTAGCCGTGTAAATGCCCGGTAAGATATCAATACCATCTATCTGGTTTTGAGTCAGGGCCATAATTCTGTCATCAGTAGCAATCACGCCCCACCCCGTATCAGCGGTAATGCCAGCACCCCAGCGACTATTGTTCAACACCAGCTCGGTTTCATCGCCATTCAGGTTAATCCCCAGCAGTTCAAAGCGGCTGCCCATTGGCACCTCGGCGGGACGCAGTTCAATGTCTTGCGAAACCCCGCTATCAGGTAAGGTCACTGTTAATATATTTTTACTGCTGTTAAGTTTCGGGGCACCGGTTATAAAGGTATGTATACCATAGTCCAGCACTCTGCCGGTACGGGTAGGTGGATCTTCCGGTTCCAGCAGCACCACCGAGACATTGTAGTAAGCAGCAAGCCGCAGGGGTGATTGACCTGCCGTCCAGTAACTAACCGCCTCATTATAAGGCGTAGGCTGCATGGTGATTTTTAATTTCGTACCGGTTTGATCAATGCCCGCCTCCTGGAAAATTTTTTTGGTATTAATTACGGTGTTATCTGTTAATAACGGATAATCGTGCAATGCCTTAATAGCCAGCCCCATCAATAACTGGGCATCTTCCATTTTGTCATCGGTATCCACCTGAGCATCAGTGGTTAACAAAAAGTATAGATTTAATGCCATAGGTGTATAACGTACAGGTGTAGAGTCATTACTACTGCTGGCAGGCGGCTGATTTTTTAGCGCCGGATCTTCACACACATGATAAAGGTAAAGTCCCAAAGAGTCTGTTTTCAGTTTATCAGGAGGCATAATCGACACCGTGGGGGGCTGTACTTTATTCCAGGCAGATGAGCTTACTACCGAATTCTCGATAACTTTTTTCAGAGCTTTACTAACAAGGCTGAGATTAATTATCGCCATTACATTTGCCCCAGTCCGAAACTCATTTTCTGCACCTGCGCACTGTTTTCATCCGGCGCAGCAGCATTTGTGACGGGCGTGGCCACGGTCGCAGGCCTTAGTGTATTTAGCGGCTCTTGCACAGGCACCACAGCCACATTCATTTGTCCAATCAACAATTTAGGTATTAGCTCTTCTGGTGTCAATTTTTTTCGTTTTCGAGATAACTTGTCCAGCGATTTAACCGGCAAGGGAGTAATATTGGCAGTAGCCTGTTCAATGATTTCAGTACGAGCTGAATGAGTCCATACCCTGAGTGGTTCACTGTTTACCGGGGACGATTCGGGGTTATTAGTATTAACCGGGACCACCTGTTCAGCTTGTATTGTTTTATCTTTCGTTCTCACCTGTACAGGTGAATGATCCTGGTTATTGCGTTGTGGCAGACTGAATGACTCATCATAGCTATGGGATGGTGTTATAACATCCTGTAAAACCGTATGCGCCTGTTTTTTGAGCCGTTGGGCCATCCCGGCCCTAGCTGAATGCTTAGGCCTCAATTCATCAGTTTGAGACCTGGCAAACTTCGAATTACTTTTGCGAACGGCCAGGCTAGCTTGTTGCCTCCCCCTGTCTAAGGCTTGCAATCCTTTCTTTTGCAGGAAGTCTGGCTTGCCTGCAACAGGTCGTCCAGGGCGGCTCAAAGCAGAATAACCATCAATGCTGTAGTTCTGTTTTTTTACCGTATCAGGATATGATAGTGGTAACACTGATGTGTTTTCAAAGGGGTCGTACAGGTCACTCCATAACGACATCACAGGGCTTAACATTTGCCCAAATCCTCCACCAGATAACCGACCAATCAGCTTGTCAAAATACATCATAAGCCCCCTCCTTCATCCACCTCCACCAAGCCGGCAAGGATTTTACGCTGACTGCGCGGCAAACCAAGAATCTCAGATAAACTCCAGCCATAGTTAGACGCCAGTGCATGAATCTCCTGCATTAAACGTTTACGTTCAGCTTGAATGGTAGTTAGCAAATAATGCTGCAAATCAAAATACACCGATTGATCATGGCCACACTCCGGGCATTGAGCGTCCAGCTCAAGAGCAACTAAAGGAGAAAGAGCCTCCATGGTGTTCTGTACTATGTCACTATACTTAGAAAGCTCATCGCTTTTGGAATCACTTTGAACACAACGTTCCAGCAACACCGCTTTAGCCTCTTCCGGAGTAAGGCCTATTACTGCACACTCATCTTCTCCAGTAGGCAGGCGAAATGTAATGCCATCACCAAGCCGATAAATACCATTGGCCTCGCCTGTCACCCCCAGAGCATCATAGGAGCCAGGTCTAAGAGACTCCAGCAACCTATCCAGCTCAAAGTCCATATCAAAGTTTTCAGCGCACTGGTGGCACTTAATCGTGCTCTCAATCCTAACCCCGTAGGTACGCATATAAACTGCCGCCAGTAACTGCTCCCGATCCCAGGGGGTAAGATTAACCACCTCACCTTGCCGTAAGCCACCTTCATAGTCAGACACTATAAGAGCATCTAAAAGCTGAATAGCATCCAGAGTAGAAGTATTGGCAACGGCTTGTTCCTCAATACCGGTAATTTCCCTGAGGGTCACCCATTCGGGGCCATGTGTATTTGAGAGACGAATTTGATTCATAAGGTTATCTCTTACCTGAGTGATTGCTCTTTTTACCCAACACATCATCCTGACGTTAGTTTTTCAAGGGCGTGCATTCTCAATAGCAATTACAATCCATCACTGCATAACGTCCCTACACTATTCCTCCGCAGGCTCTGAAACTGAAACATCCCGTTCCCACCCTTCATTCTGCAGGGTCAAACTTTCAATGGCTACAGCATTAGCATTCGAGTCCAGCTCCGGCATGGCCTGATACTCCGAAACCCAGCACCGAAATACCTTATATGACTTTGCCACTGAACCCTGTTCATTCAACAACTCTATAATTAAATCTTTCCGAAAATCTTTAAGAGGTGTCACGGGGTTAGAATAATCCCACACTTTCTTTGCCCAATCCTCAAACTCCGGATCATGGGTCAGACCGCGTTCCAGAGTAATGGGTTCAAATTTCCAGGCACTGGGACTGACCCTTGACATACTGGGGTCTCCTCCTTCACGGTGGGTAACCGGTTCGGTTGACTGTTTAAGAGCACCTACTTTACTTACTCCTGCCACATATTTCCCATCCCACTTAATGCGAAATTTGAAATTTTTATACGGATCAAAACGATGTGTATTAACTGAAAACTGAGCCATAATCTATCTCCTAAACCTCAACCTGACCTGTCATCTGCTGTAAATACAGCACAACAAACTCTGCAGGCTTAAGCGGAGCAAAGCCTACCCAAATATTAACAATGCCAAGATTAATATCATTCTGTGTAGTGGTTTCCGAATCGCACTTAACAAAGTACGCATCACCAGGTTTAGAACCCTGGAATGCTCCCTGCCTGAACAGGTTATGCATAAAGGCCCCCACATTTAGTCTCAACTGCGCCCATAGCGGTTCATCATTAGGTTCAAACACCGCCCACTTTAATCCACGGTACAAGCTCTCCTCCATCATCAGCGCCAGGCGACGCACCGGTATATATTTCCACTCACTGGAAAAGTCATCAGCCCCATCCATGGTCCGGGCACCCCATGACACAATACCATTAGGAAAAGAACGAATGGTATTAATCCCCTGGGGATTCAAAATACCATTTTCAGAATCAGAAAATGCCTGTTCAATACCCACTACACCCCGCACATCTGCCTCGATTCCGGCGGCAGCTTTCCACACGCCTCGAGAACCATCAATACGTGCCATCAATCCAGCCATGGCGCCCGATGCCCCAACATTAACCTCCAGACCATTTTCATTCATCACTAACCGGGGAAAGAAAATAGCACTATAGTCTTTCACCAGACCAATTCGCAACCCGGCAATATTATCAGTAGCTGCCTGGGCGTTATTCCAGCTGGCTGGCGCATCCATCAGTAAAAATGCCCGTCGCGCCTGACAGAAAATGCTGGCAGCCCCCCACAAGGTATCAATGGACACCGCAGGTTCTTTATCCGGCGGCAGCACCATGAGGTTAAACAGATCTACTTCCCGATCAATAATGGTATAGGCATTGTCGTAATCGGTTCCCGCTGGTGCATTCCCATCAGATGCCAGCGATGCCGCCGGGATTTGAGTACCTGCTGTCCCATTAATACCCACAGAGTAATACCGTACATTTTCCAAAGTAGTGCCCGCTGATACAAAATCCGGTGTCCCGATAGCAAAGCTGCCCACATTATTATCATCACCAGCAGTAGCTACGATGGCCAGCCGGGCTCCCCAGAGCTCCGCTTTCCAGAAAAAGCTGGATGTATTACTGGCCTGATAGGTATTCACTGCATCCCGAATAAGAGCCATCTTCTCTCGCAAGCCGTCAGAATTACCTGTAGTCGACCCGGTTATGTTATCCATGAATAGCGGATTACTGGCATTGGGCACCGAAGCCGTGTCCAGATCCAGGGTAATTGGCACTGCGGCAAATGATTTATCCGCCTGCAATTCATCAAGGGCAACAGAAGTTACAGAACCCACCGTTCGGGCAGCTAGTGAAGTATAGGTCGAGCCATTACTTAAACGCATGGTAATTGCTGTAGGTGCTGGTCTATATGCTGCAAAAGCACCGACTTCCAGCCCGCCCTGATCGGTACCAAACATCAGAGCCACCGCCGCATCATCCGAAGACGAAGGTCGAACAAATACATCCCCGCCATTATCAGATGTAATACGAAGTATATCGCTAACATCATTACCCAACAGCCCCAGTGCGGATGCCGGATCAATTGCTGGCCCGGCCTGTAAAGTAACACTCACTGTCACCCCGGTGGGTGTTACTGCCTCCACGGCCGCTTTAATAGCCGCCGGCAACTCAGCAGACACATTGGCGGGGTCCATTGCATTCACGTCAATGCTCGACAAATCCACTGTTCCAAAGGCATTGCCGTCCACACTGATTTCAACCTTATCAGTATTAGCGACAGCCTGCGTACCAATCAGTGCCAGCCACGCCGCCTTACGGGTAGCCGCATCGGAACTATCATAGGGTATGGGTCTGCCAGACTGGGAATATCCATTATTTGCCGGGTGAGCCGCACCGGGCAACGAAGCATTTACCAGCCTGGACTCCTGACTAAGAAACGGTACCGCATACAAAGAAGAGTCTGGATCCATGGAAAGATTCTTCCACTGTTCAAATCCCGACTGAAGCCTGGCCCCATTACTCCCGCTCTCCAGGCGGAAAAGTTGAATATTAAAGGTGTTTTCCGGGTGTCGGGTATTATAAGTTACCACCGCACGAATATCTTCACCAACAACCCCAACCTGCCTGGCAGTCAGTTTCAAAACGTTAGTAACACTATCTTCCCCCTGCAGAGTAACCTCTGCCGAAGTTGCCCCGTTAGCAATGCGCATCACATAGCAATCCGAGCCGCCGTTTTGGAAAAACAACTTAACATAGCGTGCCACATCACTAACTGAATTATCATCAGAAAACTGACTTGCAAACTCTGTATAACTAAAACAACGTGTTGGGCTGTCAAGCACCCCGGTCTTTGTGCGCCCCAAAAACATAGCGGTTGATGTACCCACCGCACTTATAGTTCGAACACCACTGGGTACTTCCTGAACATATACGCCTGGATATGAAACTGAAACAACCATAGGACAATCTCCTTACTATTAATATCGTGGATTCAACTTGAAAAACAACACAGAAATTTCCAGTTCTTGCAAATGACTTCTGCAAGATTAGAATATTGATTAGATGATACTTTTAAAAAATGGGTTGAGCCAGGTTCATTCCCATAGCTTCTTTTTTTTCTATTTTTTTTAGCAATTTTTACGCATACAACTAATTCAGACATCATATACTCCTAAAAATTGTTATCAAATTTTCTAGAGATACAACAGAAATGGAGAAATAATTTCCCGGAATAGCAAACACAGGAAATATTTTGCAGGGATAAAGAAAAGTTCCAAGCAAGATAAAGAGTCCATACAACATCTAACCTAGTTTAAAAGTCACCTTAGTATAAAGTGACCCCCATTGTCAAGACAAAGCCTTGTCCAACAGCAATTCTCGCTGAGCCACATCAATGCCAGTCTTTTCCAGAGCATTAAACCTGGATAAATATATTTATGCACTGAGTATCAGGGAGCTGCTGTTCTGTGCTGAAGTTTTGTAGGCCGAACCTGCTTTTCACTAGACTCAGGGTTAATCCGGCAAATGCTCAAACACGCTCTTCTGAATCCCGTTATTCCAGTAAAAAACACAGGCAAAATCAGCATTCGGCTCCACTCTTAAATCACAGCTGTCATTAATAAATTCTGCTTCAGGAACCGACCATTGTGTAAATTCCCTGTCACAAAGCCCTTCAGGTCGATTGCGTTCACTGATGTACTGCAGCTGCATTTTATTATCCCGTTGAGTCCAGCGGTATTGTGTTTCATAAACAAAGCACTGTTGATCCTCTGAATATTGATGGTACAGGCCACTGCCATCGGTATTTATTTCATCAATACCGTCGACTTCCAGCTGACAGCCATCACCGACATTGTAGGCACGAAACTTCCCGGTCAGTCCGGAAGGTATTTGCTGTGCAGCCACTTCCAGTTGCATTTGCAGGGAATGTTCCCAGCCCTGAAGCACAATATCACTTTTATATTGGCTGGTACCGGAAATCCTGCTGATTCGAGTAATGGTTTCATCAAAGTAGGTACATATTTGTGCCGGTAGTTGTTGCTCCTGTACATTTAAAAACTGTTTTAAAGCTCTAATAACCTTTAGCAATTCTGAATAATTGATAGTTTCCTGTATCAGACCGTTACCGGTTATTTTTTCCTGACTCAGGGCCTTGGCATATTGTGCGGCCGGTTGTCCGCTGTAAAGAGCCAGATGCTGACCCTTTATAGCCAGAAACACAGGGATCCCCGCGGCATCCAGCACAGGATGATGTATTCGCTGCGGTGTTTGTGAAGGCGTAAGTCCAGCTGTGGCTGAGTTAAAACCGGCCAGTAACTGCCAGACTCGCAAGGGGTTTTCGGCTGCAATACTCATGATCATGGATAGCTCAAATGGTTTTTGACTCAAGTTCATCTTCTGCACAGCAACAGCAATACCATGAATACCATCCGCAACCCCGGTCATCAGTGCAACCATCGCCGGATTAGTTCGGGCAATTTTTTTCTGCATTTTAAGCAGCGGTTTACATTGAAAACGGGTATTTTTAAAGGCCTGTGAAATATAAAAATACATTGAAGATAATTGTGACAAATCAACGCCCAGCCCCATGCCCACAATATTCTGCTCAGCACCGTTTCTGATATAAGCCGGTATAAAACCTCTAAAAGACTTCAGTTGCGCCATTACGTTCGGGTTGTTCAGCTCCAGTAATACTTTAAATTCACTGTCAACCTGACTGCCGTCATATTTAAAATGGCTATAACCACTGGTAAGACGAGGCATATAGTGAATTAATTTGGTTAAATCAGCCTGACACTCAGCCGTACGAAACTCTTTCAGTGCTGAACTTTCCTTTGCCGAGTCAATACCGATAGTCTCTATATGCTTGAAAAAAGACTGCAGTAATAATTCAAAATCAACAAAACTGACGGCCTGTGGCAAATAATGGTTTTGTTGCATAATGCCTGACAATTTATCTGTATCAGCCAGCGACTGTTCAGGTTTTACCAGACCCAGTATAAGACCAAGCTGTTGTTCATTAATAGATTTATGAATAATTGCCAGAGTTGCTGTTGCAGGCGAATCCGGTGAATTTTTAACAGCCACAATTAAGCGCAGATCCTGCCCCAGAGCATAACTTCGATAGCTCTGCTGCTGATAACTCTTAAGCTGGAAATCCAAACCGGAGATCCGGGAAGCCCGTTCAAATGTCTGTAGAAAAACCGACTCATCTGCTACCCAGACTTTTATAACAGGGCTGTTCTGCTGCAGATAAAATACCCCGGCAAATGTTGGCGACAAACCATATTGGGTTTGAAAAAGTGAGCTTCCGGATTGGGTATCAGATGCATTTATAGTCTGCTGCAGCTCCAGCAACAATTGATATAAAAAGGTAAACGCTTTTTCACCCTGCCCCTGGGACTCAGTTAAGACCGTTTCTGGAACTACACTGGGGCTTATGAGTGGAAAATCAGCCATATTAACCAGTTCGGTATTACCCGAAAAAAATACCGTATCAGCAGGTACATGAGTTAATAAGGGATTCTTCTGCGCCTGCAGACAGGGACTCAATAACAGCAGTAACAGAGCCGGAAAAACATATCTTATGTAGTGTCTCATATTTTTTCCCTGATAAGTTTTATCCATATCAATTTTAGTATTCCTTTTCCCGCCCCAGAATAGAGGTAAACAAAGATATAGCAACTATATGTTTACTCCGGTCTGTCATATAATCAGCAGGTCTTAAATTTTTGTAAGTTACAAATTTTACGCCAAACCTGGAGATATTACATGTACTTTTTCCTGCGCTGGTTTTACATGCTGTTCTTTATAATAGTTTTTGTTTCAGGCTGTGCCGGTAATAATTCATCCGTGCAACACAAACATCCCCTGTTAAATAAAATCTGGTCCATTTCCCAGCAGCAGTTTATAAGTCAGCAGGCACTACAGCAACAATTACTCGCGCATAATCTTATACTGCTGGGAGAAACCCATGATAATAAACAGCACCACCGTTTACAGGCGAATATTGTCAAACTGCAGGTCGAACAGCAAAAAACCCCGGCAGTGGCCTTTGAAATGCTCAACCAGGAGCAGCAAAGCACGCTCACGCAATTTCAGCAGCAATATCATCAAACACATCAAAGCTCAAACAGTATAACAGATGACTTTGCCTCAATCGTTCACTGGAAACAATCCGGCTGGCCGGATTACAGCTATTATCGTCCCATCTTCAAACAGGCACTGGAAAATAAATTACCCATTATTGCTGCCAATCTGGATATCAAACTGGTTAGAAAAGAGATCAAACAGGGGCCTGAAGTTCTGCCTGAGAAGTACCAGAGCTTACTGAAAAAGTACCCCTACCCAGCGGTCGTACAGCAGGAACTGGAACTTGACATACAGGATTCACATTGCGATATGCTGCCGGAAAAAATGCTGGCACCCATGCTATCCGGCCAGCAGGTCAGAGATATTGCCATGATGGATGCGATTAAAAAAGCTCTGCAGAAAAATCCCAGGCTGATCCTGATCGCCGGATCCGGCCATACCCGAACCGATTACGGTATTCCCTGGTATCTGAATCAGGAACTGTCTCAACAACAGCCCGAATTAAAAATCTTAAGCCTGGCTTTTGTGGAAGTCAGTGAGGACAAACACAAGCCCTCCGACTATGCTCAGGCCTGGGGTGAAAACCTGACTCATATGCCTTTTGACTATGTATGGTTTACCTCCCGTGCTGAACGGGAGGACCAATGTGAAAAAATGAAGGCTTTTATGAAAAAGAAAAAACTAGTTAGAGAGGGATTGTTTACTCAAAAATCATTTCACCAGACTTTCAAAAATTTTAAACCCTGCCACATAGGTTCCTACCGCAGAGCCCAGGGTGGAGAAGAAAAACACCAGCATGGTTCGAGCCACCTTGTTTTTCCACCAGCCGGAAATATGGGTGGTATCTTTTCTTAAGGCACTAAAATCACCCACATTGGGTTTTCTGAGATAAAGCTCTATAGCCGCAGTAACCATACCGGCACCAATAGTAGGATTCAATGAAGTAATTGGAGCGGCAATAAAAGCACCAATCACCGTCAGAGGATGACCCTTTGCCAGAGCAGCCCCCAGAGCGGACAGGGAGCCATTAATCATGACCCACCAGATAACCATCTGCAGACCCAGATCGGTACTTTTGCTAAAGCCGATACCAAAACCAATAAGTAAAACAAGGACAATAATCCAGGGAATAAATTTAGGCCATTTGCTTTTTTCCGGCAGGGCTTCCAGTTGTTCTATAGTGGACTGGGCTTTTTCATGCAACGCTTCCGGGGTGGTGATCTCTTCATCTTTAGCCAGATAGGATTCTATACCTTTTAAATGTCCGGCGCCCACAACCGCCAGAATAGACTGATTATCAGATTCTGTGACAATCTGCTCCAGTTTCGCCGCCATATAGCGGTCACGTTCATCAATCAGCGGGGTATATAATTCTTTCGCTTCTTCGGCAAATTGCGAAAAGGTGGTTTCCAGTATATCGCCTTCTTTAAGACGTTCTATTTCCTCTTCCGAGACTTTTTCACTGGTTACAACACTGCCCAGTAAGCCGCCAATAATAGCCATTTTTTTCCACCAGGGAACATTATTATAAACCCGCTTAAGAGTGGTCCCGACTTCCCGGTCAATCAGATGAATATTACAGTGTTTCGCTTCAGCCTGTTCAATAGCCATGCGCATTTCTGCACCCGGCTCAATGCCAAATTCTTCTGCCATTTTCTGCTGATAGGCGCCCAGTGCCAGAGAGGCAATGACCATAGAAGCCTTACCCTCCTTAAAGACCTTAAACAGATCCATTTTGGCCAGAGAGTCAGGGTCAATCATACTACTGTAGCGGCTGGGGCAAAGCTCTATGGCCACACCATCGTAGGCACCGGTTTCCAGTAACTCTTTAACCTTATCCGCACTGGCTTTGGAGACATGAGCGGTACCCAGTACGGTAATGCTTTTACCGGCCAGAGTATGTTTAAAGATGGGTTCGTCCTGTTCCGGTATACTGGAAGCAGAATTTATGTCCGTATTTTGTTGTTCCACAGAGTTGGATTACCTTTTTAATTGTTCAGCGTAATATTATACGTTGTATATTTTATTTTTGAGTGTTTTTTTAATCTGGAAGACTTTCCTGTTCCAGCTCTGTCAGAGATTGCAGGGCGTAGTGATTACTGCTGCCGCAGAATTCTTTACTGGCCTGAAATTTCAGACAGGCAGCGGGACGCTCCGGCTGACCGAACAGTAGACATAAATTATCTTTATCCAGCTGAATACAGCGCTGTCCTGCGGGTTTACCCTCAGGCATACCCGGAATTGCAGAGCTAATAGAGGGAGCGATACAACAGGCGCCACAGCCCATACGACATTGCATATTTATTGCCATAATAAATTTTATCAATTTTACTCTGAACTGAGTATCAGATATCGGATTGATAAATACAAGTAAGTCATAATTCTGGAATAATAATAAAAAAGGCCGGACAAGCCGGCCTTTTTTACTGGAAAATCAGAATTTACTTCTGGGCTTCCTTACGTTCTCTGGTTTCTTTAATCACTTCTTCAGCAACATTCTTGGGACATGGGCTGTAGTGTGAGAATTCCATTGAGAACTGACCACGACCCGATGTCATGGTACGCAGATCACCAATATAACCAAACATTTCACTCAAAGGTGCATCCGCTTTAATACGAATGCCGGTTGGAGTGGATTCCTGATCCTTGATCATTCCACGACGACGATTCAAATCACCAATACAGTCACCGACATGATCTTCTGGCGTAAATACGTCCACTTTCATAATAGGTTCCAGTAACTGAGGTCCGGCTTTGGGCATCGTTTGACGATAGGCGCCATTGGCTGCCAGTTCAAATGCCATAGCCGATGAATCCACCGCATGGTAAGCACCGTCTGTCAGCTCAACATGAACATCTACCACCGGGAAGCCTGCCAGAACACCTTCATTCATCATTCTACCAAAGGCTTTTTCAATAGCACCCCAGTATTCACTTGGGACATTACCACCGGTAACGCTTGAGTCAAAGGTATAGCCGCTATTAGCTTCGCCGGGCTCAATAATATAATCAATGCGACCGAACTGACCGGAACCACCGGACTGTTTCTTATGAGTATATGTGTCTTCAACACGCTGAGTAATCGATTCACGATAGGCAACCTGAGGCTTACCTACTTCAACATCCACACCATGAGTACGCTTTAGGATATCAATCTTGATATCCAGATGCAGTTCACCCATTCCTTTCAGAATTGTTTCACCGCTGTCTTCATCGGTTTCTACGTGGAAAGAAGGATCTTCTTTAACCATCTTGTTCAGCGCCACACCCATTTTCTCGGATCCGCCCTTATCCTTTGGATTAATGGCAATGGAGATAACCGGTTCAGGGAATACCATAGGTTCCAGAGTGGCCGGGTTTTTAGGATCACATAATGTATGACCGGTCTGAGTATTTTTCAGACCGACAAAGGCAACAATATCCCCTGCTTCACAGGAATCCAGTTCTTCACGGGAGTCGGCATGCATTTCTACAATACGGCCAATACGTTCTGTTTTTCCGGTAAAAGTATTTAACAGAGTCATGCCTTTTTCCACCCGACCGGAATAAATACGGGTAAAGGTCAGCGCGCCAAAACGGTCATCCATAATTTTAAATGCCAGGGCACGCACTGGACGATCAACATCAACAATAGCGTATTCACCGGTTTCATTACCTTCCAGATCGACTTCCGGCTGAGGAGGAACTTCAGTCGGATCAGGCAGATAGTCAACAATCGCATTCAGAACCAGCTGAATACCTTTGTTTTTAAACGCTGAACCACAATAAGTCGGGAAGAAATCCAGAGCAATAGTACCTTTACGAATACAGAGCTTGATATCTTCAATAGAAGGTTCTTCACCTTCCAGATAAGCTTCCATTAAGTCATCGTCCTGCTCCAGAGCGGTTTCGATTAACTGTTCACGGTATTCTTCCACCTTGTCAGTCATATCCCCTGGCATATCAGTAATTTCATACTCACTCGGATCACCGGAATCATCCCAGATCCAGGCTTTACGAGTCAGAATATCAACCACGCCGCTAAAGTCATCTTCAATACCAATAGGTAAAGTCATAACCAGAGGGTTGGCCTGCAGGACATTTTCAACCTGTTCCACAACACGATAGAAATCAGCACCCAGACGGTCTAATTTATTAACAAAAATAACACGGGCTACACGTGAGTCATTGGCATAACGCCAGTTGGTTTCGGACTGGGGCTCAACACCGCCGGAACCACAGAAAACACCTACACCACCGTCCAGAACTTTCAGAGAACGATAAACCTCAATGGTAAAGTCAACGTGTCCGGGAGTGTCAATAATATTCAGACGGTGACCATCCCATTCACAGGAAGTCGCTGCAGACTGAATAGTAATACCACGCTCCTGCTCCTGTTCCATAAAGTCGGTGGTTGCTTCACCATCATGTACTTCACCAATCTTATGGGTTTTACCCGTCAGATTCAAAATACGCTCTGTGGTAGTGGTTTTACCCGCATCAACGTGTGCGAATATGCCTATGTTACGGTATTTGCTTAAATCAGCCATAATAATACTCTGGTTAAACTTTTATTATTCAAAAAAGTGTTAGTCTGTTATTCAAAAAAGTGTTAATCAATAAAAAACAGTTTTCAATGGGTTTTAGTGTTTCTCAGGCCAGGCCTGAGCACCTTTCCGACAGTAAAAAAGTACCCGCACTAATAAAACCATCTATTAGCGTCTAAGGCTC
>Ga0256831_1000106_pt1 | contig 42465 bp, 42 predicted proteins | sample 132544metaG_FD_189087 | JGI IMG/M metagenome (GOLD analysis project Ga0256831, IMG submission 189087) | Hydrothermal vent microbial communities from Lau Basin, Pacific Ocean - 132-544 | ecosystem: Environmental > Aquatic > Marine > Hydrothermal vents | place: Pacific Ocean: Lau Basin | collected...
ATCCAATTTTGATTTTTTGGCAGTATTTTTAAAATATTTTCTTCATATTTTTTTGAAAAATTATAAGTTTCTTTAACAATTTCTTTTAATATTATATTGTTTATATCTTTAATTGCTTTATTCAAATTAATAAACAAAAAAGCACTCAATAAAAAAATAATTATTGCAAATACTAAAAAAATTATATAAAAACGTTTCATTCAACGTGACCTTTGATTTCATTAGGAATTTTTTTAAAATATTTTTTTAATATTTCTTTTTTTAATTTTAACTGAGGTCTACCTTTTCTATAATAAAAAACTCCAAAAGCATGATTGTTTTTTTTATAAAACCTATAACTTAGCGCAAAAACCGGTTTATCTAAACAACTAATATTTCCAAATACTATATCAGATTTATTACAATCAATAACTAGTTTAAATTTAGGATTTTTAAAATAAATATAGTATTTTGGAAGAGTATAAATTTTTATGATTTTTTTATCAGTAATTTTAGGAAATAAAAATAATAATAACTCGCTTAACCCTTCAATTTTAGCAAAACTAAAATTAATAAAAATAATTAAAAATATAATTTTTTTCAAAATGAATACTCCATTCCTAAATCTATTCTTCTCTCAATCAAAGGCACACTTATTGGATTATTAAAACGATTTGTTAAAGGATTAAATGAAAAGAAATTATATTTTTTGGCTTTATTTAAAATATTCTCTCCCTTAATAAAAAAACTCAAATTATCATTTTTTATATATCTTAAACCTAATGATAAATCATAATAAAACTTGCTATTTTCTTCTTTATCGATTACCAACTCTTCAAAAGCATTAATTTTTTTTATTTGATTATAATTATAAATAACAAAGCTATGAATCCTATAAATATTAACATTTGGTATATCTTTTATATAATGGAAAAAATAGCTAAAATTAAACTTACTAAATGGCTTATATCTATTTTCATATCTAAATGATAAATATTTCTCATTCATATGAGTATCAAGATTAACTAAAATTCCTTTGTTGTTTGGAAAAAAATAATGTTTTGAGCGAAAATATCCAAAAGCAAATTCAAACGTATTTTTAAAATTTTCATATTTAATATCTTCAAAAATATTATTAATAACAGCTGGCAAAAGATTTAACTTATTTATATAAAACGAATTTATTAAATAAGAATCTAGCGTATATTCTATATGAGAAAAAGCAGTTTTAAATACAAAATTTTTTTTCAAAAAAGTATGAGATATTCTATATTGTTTAGTTTTTTGGTCCTTTATTTTCCAATCGTTATCGAAATAAGAAAAAGAGTACCCAAAATTAACTAATGAATTTACACTCAAAAACTTGCTATACTGCATAAAAATTGTATAAACATCTTGTCTATGCCTATAAACAGGCAATTTAATATCATCAAAATAAATCTTTGACCAATTAAAATTTTTAAATCTATTTTTACTGCCTAATAGTAAAATATTTCCATTAAATTCTTTTTTATACTTTAGATTTATATCTACAACCTTATCAAAAGATTTTATATTTACTTTTTTAATAGGTTGATTTTCATAAACAAAAAGTACAGGAGTTTCATAATAATACGTATGATTTTTATTAAAATTAGCTCCTAAATAGAAGTTAAAATCCTTAATTTTTCTTTCATATCCAAAATGAAAAACTTTATTTTTTAAAAAGCTATCATCAACTTTTCCATCTAAACTAAATCCTAAAAACCCATCACTTTTTGATAATAAAATATAAGCTAAAATATTAGAGTGGTTATTATAAATTTTTAACAAAAATTGTTTTCTATATTGCGAATTGTGATAATCTGATTTTTCATTATCATTTGATAAATACGTATAATAAGAATACTTACCTATTTTTGCTTTTTCAAAAAATAAATATGTATCTTTATTACCTTTGCTTAAATATAAGTTATTCCCTTCATCCCTAAATGCATCTTTTGAATATAGTTTAATTACAATTAAACTTGGCTCAGTTGAAACTTCTAAAGATGGTGCTTGAGTATAAATTTCTATATGGTCAACCCATTTAATATCAATATCTCCTAAAATTGCAAGCCCACTATTATAAAGAGCACTTACCACTTCTTGATTATCTATAAAAATTTTTATAGGAGAGCTTAAAAAAGGAATAGCAGTATTTGGATTAAAAGGGTCAATAACTCCAAATCTATTAAATTTATATGTAATAGGCAAAATTTTTAATACATCTCTTAAATGAGTAATTTCTAAAGAGTTTATATCTTCTCTTGTTAGAAGATATAATATACCGCTATTTTCTTTTTTTGTTTTATTAGACAAATCATTTTTTATAGCAATTTTATATAAAATATTATCAACATTTGCAAACAGATATACAAAAATTAATAACCCTAAAATAATTCTTAACATAATCTTTCCTTAGGCTTACTAAATAAGTATCCTTGAGAATAATCAATACCTAAATTCTCTATTATATTTTGAATTTTTTCATTTTCTACATATTCTGCTATTACTTTTGCATTAATACTTTTTGCAAATTCACTTATTGCTTTAGTAATTGCATAAGAATTATTATCATTTGCTATATTTTTAATAAATTTTCCATCAATTTTTATATAATCCGCCTTAAAAAACATAAAACGCTCAAAATTAGAATGCATTGTTCCAAAATCATCAATTGCTATTTTAAATCCTAATTTTTCTAAAACTCTTAATTTATCTAAAATTGCACTATTTTCAATCTGACCTATACCTTCTAAAACTTCTAAGATAATTCTATCTTTTTTAATATTATAATACTTTGTTTTTTCTAATAAATAATCAATAAGCTCATCACTTCTTAAATCCGCATCTGTCAAATTTATAGAAAATTCATAATCATTATTACTAAACACTCTAAAAGATTTATCAATAATTTGCTTAGTAATATCAGTAATAAAACCACCTTTTTGTGCAATATCTATAAAATTATTAGGAGAGATTATTTCATTATCACTTTTTATTCTAGCTAGCACTTCATATTTTGTAATCTTTTTTAATTTATTATCATAAATACCTTGAAAAAAAGGAATGATTTGCTCATTTTTTATAGCTTCTTTTAAAAGAGGTAAATATTTATTTACTTTTAATTGAAACTTCTCAATATCCAAATCTCTAGAATATATTACACATTTTTTACCTTTTCTTTTAGCTTCTTTTAAAGCTAAAGAAGCTTTTTTTAATAAATTATCTCCTTTTGCTATTCCTATAGTAAAATCAATTGGCATAAAATGGCTATCATCTATCTTAAAATGAGGTATTAAAATAGAATTTATATCAATATCTTTTAATATAGCAAACTCATCATTTCCTAAATAGTATACATCTTCAAATTGTTTTAGATAAGAAGCTACATATTTTAATAATTCATCTCCCTTTTCATATCCATATACAATATTCACACTATCAAAATTATTAATATTTAAAATTGTAATACTTTTTTTATTTTTTATATCTTTTAAAAGGGCTGTTCTATTTTTTAATAAAGTCAGCTCATCATAATATGTTTTAAATTCAATTTCTTTAATTTTTTTCTTAAGCTCTTTTTGTAAAACTTCATTAAAATTTTTTATAAGTTTTTCATTTTGAATAACTGATGCTACTCTTTTTAAAATTAAAATTAACTTTTCTAGTTTTATAGGCTTTACTAAAAAACCATCTGCCCCATTTTCAATAGCCTCAAATAAATACTTACTATCACTATATGCTGTAACTAAAATTACTTTTTGATTTTTATTTTTATTTTTAATAATCTTTAAAAGCTCAATGCCATCCATCTCTGGCATCAAAATATCACTAAATATGATATCGTAACTGTTTTGTTTCATTTTCTCTAATGCTTCTTTAGTATTTGTAGCTATATCTACTTCTTTAAAAAAAAGCAAAAAAAGCTCTTTCATTTTTTCTATTACTTCATTATCATCATCTACTAATAATACATTAAGAGATTTTGTAAGGTTGTTTATCTGCATAAAAATCCTTATTTAACACAAAGTCTTATCGGTTATTCTCCTTAAAAAAAAGTAAGTAGCATCATCATCTTGAGCAATAATTTTTTCTTTTCTTTTTTTCTCAAATTCATCTAAAGAATCAGACTCTAAAAAATCTTTTTCTATATATGATAAGTATATTTTATTGTCCTTTGTAATGCTCTCTGTAATACCATCGGTACAAATTAACATTTTTTTAACATTTTTTAAACAAAACTCTGAAAATTTTATATTTCTTGTAGAAGATGATAAAGGAGGATTGTTAGATTTTATCTTCTCTACTTTGTTATCAATTTGGAGAAAAATAGAAGGCATACTAAAAGAAGCAAATCTTAATATTTCATTTTCTATTTTATAAATTCCAAAACACAAAATTTCATAATCTAAAAGATTGTTTTTCATAAATAAAGAGAATTCTTCTACTATGTTTTCAAAATATTCACCCCTATCTACCAAATAATTAAAAAATGCAGTTGCCATCATTGCAGTAATAGAAGCAGAAACTCCCTTGCCCATAGCATCTACTAAAAATATACAATTTCTTCTTATAGAAAAGCTATCTCCACTTGTAATATCTAAAGGATTATAAAACTCTTCTATAAAAAAAGAATCTATTATATCCTTTTCAATTCTTATAATTTTTTTCTCTTTTTCTAGCGCTAATTTCTCTTGATAATTTTTATACTTAATCTTATCTCTTAAAGACTTAAATAAAATTCTGTTAATAAGAGCATACTTAGAAGCTTTCTCAAAAGCATTTAATAATTTATCTTTTGTTACAGGTTTTTTTACAAATGCAGTTATATTTAAATTAATTGCTTTTGCAAGCATCTCTTTATTATCAAATGCTGAGACTAAAATAATTGGAATATCTCTATCAAGCTTTCTAATCTCTTCTACCATCTCAAGACCACTCATATTAGGCATAATCTCATCTGTTAAAATAATATCAGGAGAGTGTTTTTTAAACGCTTCTAACCCCTCTTTCCCATCAGTAGCGACATAAACTTCTTTAAAAATTAAAGATAACAGCTCTTTATAAACTTCTATTACTTCTTTACTATCTTCTACACATAAAATACTAAACCTTTTAAAATCCATCATCTTTTCCTATGAATAAGACACTATTACCTTTTTTATTATAAAAAATATAAGCAAACTTCTCACACATCTTAATACCCATACCATTAAAAACCCCTCTTTTTTGATTAAGCCTAAATCCCTCTCCCTCATCAGTTATTTTTACAAAAACATACTTATCTTTTTTTTCTACACATACTTCAATTTTTTTGTTTACCTCTTTTTTCAAAAAGTCAAAATATTTATCTTTTTTTATAAGCTCTTCTTTTTCTTTAAAACTAAGAGCCAAATTACCATGCTCATAAGCATTAAAAAAAAGCTCATTAAACACCAACATTAAATTTGATTTTTTTACGAAATTTGAAAAAAAGTTCTCAGCCTCTTTAAAAGAAGAATACCTAGTAGGAAATAGCTTACATTCAAAATCAACATCCAAAACCTGCAAAACAATAAATTTATCATCAGAATATAAAATTTCATTTACAAATTTTTCTATATTTATATTCTCTTCCGTAATAAGAATTTTTTCAAATTCATCTAGACTATATTTTCCGTTTATAACTTTGCTTACTTTTTTATTTTTTAATACATATGCACTAACAAATAAATATATGCTGTTATTATCTATTTTAAAATAGCTATTTTCATAAAAGTTATTTATCTCATAACCTTTATTTAAAATAACTACATTATCTATAAACCGCCCAATCAAAATTAAAAACCTTAAATTTTAAATTTAGATATCTCTCTCTCAAGTGCTTGCGCATCTTTTTCTAAAGTTTTAGCAGAATTTTCAAGCTTTTTCCTATAAACAAAATTTTCTTTTGTAATATTTACTAAATCTGTCATTTTTTGAATTAACTCTTTAGTCTTAGTTGCTATATAAGTTCCTTTATGCATAGCATCTTTTGATTTTTCCACTGTACTTAATAAATTCTCTCTTGTGGAATTTGAAGCATTAATTAAATCTTTTGCATAATCAGAAATTTCATTCATATCTTTTGTAGTATCATCAACTTTACTTGCTATATCTACAATATTTTGATTAATTAAATTTAAATTTACTTCAATCTCATTTAAACTTTTTTGAGTCCTTTCAGCCAATTTTCTAACTTCATCTGCTACAACTGCAAACCCTCTTCCATGCTCCCCTGCTCTAGCCGCCTCTATTGCCGCATTAAGTGCAAGCAAGCTTGTTTGGTCTGCAATTTCTGAAATAATAGATAAAATATCTTTAATATTTTCTGCTTGGTCTTTAAGAGCAGTAACTTTTTCATTAAGCTCATGTTGTTTTTCATTTCTAAACTCTATTTTTTTAACAACATCTTCTAATTTATCAGCAAATTTTTCTAAAAATTCAAAAGTTTTTTGCAAATCTTCTGTTACAGAAATAGATGCTTCTTCTAAATCATCAAGCTTAGTTGCGACTTCATCAACTAATTCTTTCATTTTTTCTGTAGATTCATCAACTTTCTCACCATTTTCTAACAATTCTTTTGAAATTTGATTTATTTTTTTACTCTCTTGCAAAGTAGATATGGATACATTTTTTACACTTTCTAAAGAATTTCTAAAATTATCTATCATAATTTTTAAAGCGCTAAGTATTTCGCCTATTTCATCTTTTGAAGTATTATTAATATCGCAAGTCAAATCCAAATTATCAACTACACATCTTATTTTATCTACTCCATAAGAGACTTTTTTACTAATATCTTTAATAATCCAAACTATTACTAAAATTGAAAAAATAGAAAATAATAATACAAATGAAATTAAAGTACCATATTTAATATAAAAATCTTTTTTTAATGTCTCAATTGTTTTTATATTCTCTTTTGAGATAAAATCATCAACTTTTTTCAATAAATTAATCTTAGCAGTAATAGTTTTAAACCAATACTCAGCATCAACTCCAAAATGCCCTACTTTATGTAATTTTCTAGCAATATTCTCCATTCTTGTTACTTCTTTAACTACAGGAGATGACATAACTTTTTCATAGTATTTTATATATTTAAATGGAGCTATAGCTTTAAAAGCATCAATATAAGCATTCTGCTCAGCTAATAAGGTTATAAATTTTGTATACATTCCAGGCAAAAATTTATCTGCTCCAAATGTAGCACTAAGCACTGCTCTTTCAATTCCGCTTCTCTCTTTTGCTTTTAAGAAATTTGTATACCCATCAAGAGATTTAATAAGCTTTGGAGTTTGAGAGTATCTAGCAGTTAAAGCTACAATATCTAAAATTACTTTATTCATAGAAGTATAAAATTTAAGCTCTTCACTAACTGGAATTTTTAAATTATCTACTTGTTTTCTAATTTCAGGAAGTTTTGCAATATAATTTTGTAAAATATTTAATTTTTCTTTTAAAAGAGGCGGATATTCTTTAGCATTAAAATGTTTTAAAAACTCTTGCAATTCTTTTAATCTTTTATCAGTTAAAATCCTTTGTTTTCTTAAAATTTCTCTAAATTTTTTACCTTTGCTTCCTAAAAATCCAGCACTAGCTCCTCTTTCTTTTTGAGTTTCGTGAATAAACTTACTTAATTTATCTGATAAAAAGACTAAATTTTCTGTTTTATTTAATGCATTTACATTTTTATACATATCATAAAATAAATAAGACAAAATAATTAAAGATAACGACAAAACAAGTACAATAATAATATTTAATTTACCCTTAATAGACATTATAACTTCCTTATATTAAACAATGAAACTAAGCCAAGCTCATCAAATAAATCGTACAAATCCTCTTTTACTTTAATAGTTATATTAATTCCTTCATCTACTAATTTATTTAAATACCCAATTACAGAAGAAGTTATAGAAATTGAATCTATAAGATTTATAATGATGTTATCGTACATTTTTTTTATGCTATCTAATTCCGCTTTTATAATTTCAAAATCTTCTAATGATTTTATATTCCCATAAACATATAAAATATTTCCCTCTCTTTTAATTTCCATAACGAACCTTTATATCGATTTAATAATCTTATTAGCAACTCCTAAATCTATATCTCCTCTTTGTTTAAGTCTTTTCATAATCTCACCAATATTTTTAGAGCCTATTTCATCAATAATCTCTTCAATTACTTTTTTTGTCTCTTCTTCATTTAGCATTTTTGGCAAAAACTCTTCATAAATTTCAAGCTCTTTTTTAGCTTCCTCAATCCCAGCATCAATTGATTCTTTTGCCATTTTTGCAAGTTTTTTAGCAGCCTCAGTTATATGTTTTTGACTAACTTCTTCATTTTTTTCTTTTGCAATTTTTTGAGCGCTATCAACTAGCATCATTAATGCATTTGCCTTTGTTTTATCTTCTCTTTTTGCTTTCATCATCATTTTTTTAAGCTCTATTATTGTCATTTTCTCTCCTTTGCTTATTTTCCAACACAAAAATTTCCAAACATTTTATCAAGCATTTCATCATATTCAAAAGGTTTTGTAATAGAAGATATTTCTTTTATTGCATTTTGAATATTATAGCTAAATAGCTCTAATTCCCCAGTATTTAAAAATTCCTCTGCTTCATTTATCTCTTTTAAAGCTTTTTCAACTGCATTAACTTGTCTTGTAGAAATTAACACATAATCATCTTCACTATTATAATTATCGAGAATTTTCTCAATTTCTTTAGCAAGAGGAGAAATATCTTCTTTAGTAGAAATTTTAACTACTCTAAACTCTTTAAACTTATCTAAATCAATACTAATGCCTTTATCTATTTTATTAATTACAACAATCACATCTTTTTTTACATCTTTAATTAAATTTAATATCTCTTCATCCTCTTGAGTAAAAGAAGTCGCATCAAAAACAGCTAATATAATATCGCTTTTTTTTATAGCTTCTTTACTTCTCTCAACACCTATTTTTTCAATCTCATCTTTTGCTTCTCTAATTCCTGCAGTATCTACAAATCTTATTAAATGCTCACCTATTTGCACATCTTCTTCTATTGTATCGCGAGTAGTCCCAGCAATATCGCTTACAATTGCCCTATTTGTATTAAGCAGTGCATTTAAAATAGAGCTTTTACCAACATTTGGCTTACCAATAATAGCTACTTTATATCCGCTAAGCATTCCTTCTCTTCTTTTTGAAGCTTCAAGAGTTTTTTGCAATAATTTTTTTATATTATCAAGCCTACTTCTTATATCACTATCCATACTCTGAGGCAAATCTTCTTCTGCATAATCTATAAATACTTCAGCATAAGCCATTATTTCTATTAATTTGTCTCTAATTTCATCTACAAATTTTTGAAGCTCACCTTCAAGTTGCCTTGATAAAAGTTTAGCTCCCTCTTTTGATTTTGTTTGTATTAGCTTTGCAATTGCTTCTGCTTGAGACGCATCAATTTTTCCATTTAAAAATGCTCTTTTAGTAAATTCTCCAGGCTCAGCTATTCTTGCACCATATTTAAGTAAAGTCTCAAGTACCAACTTAGAAACAGCATACCCACCATGACATTGAAACTCAACAACATCTTCACCAGTAAAAGAATGAGGAGCTTTAAAATATATAACAAGCCCTATATCAATTAATGAATTTTCATAATCATAAAGCTTTGATAAAGTAGCATAACGAGGCTTTAGCTCTTTTTTTGTAACCTTTTTAGCTATTTCTAATGCTTTATCGCCTGAGAGTCTAACAATGGAGATAGCTCCAACACCTTTAGGTGTTGCTATCGCTGCTATTGTGTCCATTTTTTTCTCCAACTACTACATATTTCTCACCATTTCTCTCTTTTATTTTAACATATTTATCAGGAAGCTTTTCTCTTAAAATTTCTAATGCTAAAAATGCCAAAATCCCATCTAAAGGTTTTGTGCGACCATACCCTCTTTTTTTTATTTTTTCCTCTATAAAAAAGTCAATATATTCTTTTAATTTTTCTTTTTGAGATTTTAAAAACTCTGCAATCTCAAGTCTTACTTTATATCCGTATTTTTGATGGATATAATTATAAAGCATATAATTTAATGCATTATATCTAAAGCCTTCTTTACCAATTAAAAGTGGCGCATCTTCTCCATCTAAATGAATATAAATTGTCTCATCATCATATTTTGAGACCTCTTTTACTTCTATTTTATAACAAGATTTTTTAAAAAGCTCACTTAATTCTTTTTTTACTTTCTCTATTACTTTTTCAATATCTAAACTCTCTTCTACTTCAATAATAGCAGGTTTAGCAAAAATACCAAAAATTCCTTTACTTGGATATTGAATCACTTTTGCATCAATATCAGCAACAGAGCAATTTAATATTTCTGCTGCTTTTTCATATGCTTCTTGTAAAGTTTTTGCTTCTATTCTCAAGCTTTAGCCTTTTTTTTACTTTCCATAATTTTATTAATAATTAATTGTTGCAAGATTGATAAAATATTATTTGTTGTCCAATAAAGCACTAAACCTGCCGGGAATGTCGCCATCATAATAGTAAAAATAACTGGTAAAAATTTAAATATTTTCTCTTGAGTTTTATCTTGAAAATTAGTTGGTGTTAGTTTTTGATGAATATACATAGTTATACCCATAAGTATTGGCAAAATAAAATATGGGTCCATTTCACTTAAATCTTTAATCCATAAAAAGTGAGCGCCTTTTAGCTCAATTGAATATAATAAAAGTTTATATATTCCATAAAAAATCGGGATTTGAATAAGAAGCGGCAAACATCCACCAAGTGGATTTGCATTATGCTCTTTATAAAGTTTCATCATATGCATTTGCATCTTTTGAGGCTCATTTTTATATTTTAGCTGAATCTCTTTCATTTTTGGAGCTAGCTCTTTTAATTTGTACATACTCACCATTCCCTTATATGTAAGAGGGAATAAAAGAAGTCTTACAATAACAACCAATAAAATTATCGCTAATCCCCAACTTCCTACAATTTTATATAAAAAGTCAAGTAATATAAATAAGTTTCTTGCAAAAAATGTTCCAACACCATATTGAACCACATCAATTAATTCTTTATCAATACTTGCTAAAGTATCTACATATTTTGGTCCAATATAGCCTATAAGATTTAAATTTTTATCACTTTCAATAAAAAGCACTGGATTTTTTTCTTCATCCGGCACTACTACAACTTTAAAAGGATTTTTATTAAAAAATAAAGTAGTATAGTATCTATCAAAGCCTGCAGCAATTATTGCATTATTAATTGTTTCATTCTCAGCATCTCCATCTTCTATTATTTTTAATGTACCATCTTTTTTCTTTATTAAAGCTCCATGAATAGTTAATGCATCTACCGCTACAGATGGTCTATAACCTGGAGATATAAAGTATTTAACATTTTTAGATAGTATTAATTTTAAATCATATCTTCCATTAGGATAAAAAGTGAGTATTTTTTTTACTACTAGCCCATTTAAATTTTGCTCTATAGTAAGTGTTTGTGGTTTATTTTTAATAATAATTTCTTTTTTATCAACACTCACAGGAATTTTAAAAGCAAGATTATTTAAATGCTCATTTGCAAACCTAATCTCAAGAGGTTTTGGAAGTTTTGGAGAGACTAAATTAAGCTCTTTTCCTTTTTCATTAAACTTTTTATCTCTTAGCAAAAATTTACTTATTCTTCCAAATTCATCTATTTTTATATCAAATTTTTCAGACTTAACCTCAGCAACAATTTTTACATCTTTCACATCTTTAGATACTGGTTTTTGTTTTGAAGTTATTTTTTGCTCTTTTATTTTAGCTTGAGGTTGCAATATAAAATAATCATACGCTAAAAAAAACGCAAATGAAATAATAGTTGCAATTATTATTCTTCTTAAATTATCTCTACCATTCATTATATACCTTTATTACATAATATTTATCTTTTTCTTTTGGTACTAAAAAATATTTAATTTTATCTTTTTTACCATAAATTATTTGAGTTATTTTTCTTTTAACTACAGGATAATCAATCCCACCTTTAAATAACTGATTGCATCTTAATATTCTAAGAGCTGATTTAAAAAATGCACTAAAAATATTATCATTTTCTATTTCCCAAATTGCATATTCACTGCAAGTTGGATGATATCTGCAATTATTTCCTAATGCTGGGCTTATAAAATATTGATAAAACTTAACTAATTTTAGAAATAATTTTTTTAAAGTCATTTCTTAATTTTTCAAATTCAATTTCTGATATGTCTTTTTTAACTACAATTACAAACTTACCGCTATTTAATAGCTCTTTACATAAATATCTTAGTCTTCTTTTAATTTTATTTCTAACAACTGCTTTTTTAGAAATTTTTTTAGATACAACTATCGCAATTTGCAATTCATTATAAGGAAGAAAAAAAGTTATTAAATACTCTGTATATATTTTTCTTCCGCGTTTATATAAATAGATTATATCCTCTTTTTTTAAACTGCTAATCTTTTTCTACCTTTAGCTCTTCTTCTTTTTAATACTTTTCTACCACCTTTTGTTTTCATTCTCGCTCTAAATCCATGAGTTCTTTCTCTTCTGATTCTACTTGGCTGATACGTTCTTTTCATTACTTCTCCTTTCTTTGTTTTGAGTTAAGAATTTTACCAAAAGATACTTAGATAATACAACTTAATTTATGGATTTTGCAAAGTCATTTTTACTTTTCTTATATTTATATTAGGAAGTCTTGAAGTGACACTCACATAAACCAAAACACTTCCATTTGTATCTTTAGTATATATCTTTGTGCAATTATTATCATTGCAATTTGTTAAGAAATAATGAAACTTAATATTGGCATTAAAAAATGGATAAGTAATATTTATCTCATTAACTCTTTTAGAGCTAAAATCATGCCCATGCAATGCAAGAATTGCATACTCAGTAGCACTTCTTAGAGCTAAATTTGCTCTTATATCCATAATAGAGCTTGATGCATGGTAAGTGCTTGAAGCACTAAATTTCATTATCATTATTCCAATAAACGCCATAATAACCATAAAAATTATACTAAGTAAAAGTGAAAATCCCTTTTTCAAAACACTATCCTTTCTTTACATATTGTAAGAGAATTATTTGAATCAACTTTAATTGATGGATTTTGAATACACAAATAAAGTCTTAACACTCCATTTTGCTCTTTAAATTTAAATTGAACAACATGAGTTGCTATTACAGATTTATTACCATCTGTAAAGTTTTCATCTTTCCATGGGTAATAATTCTGAATAAGAGTTAAATTATAATCATTAGTTTTTTGGTTATAAACAGGTACTATTGCCTCTGCTCCGTTACATATATAAAAACCTTCATAAACACTTGATTGATTAGACTCATTTATCTCTTTTATTCTAATAGTAGAATTATCAATAATCTGAATTATTTTATAAACATTTTTTGCAGGATTTCCATACCAGCCATATGATTGATTTATATCTATAAAATCTCCTCTCCCATCTGGACCACTAAAAATTAACGTAGCATAAGTTTTACTAAATACTTCGTTTGAATTTGTTATATTAAATCCCCAAGATTTTAAATATTCGCTTATAATATCAGCTGTTATATTCATATCAGAATAAGGAATGCTTATATTATAATCTCCTCCATTTGAGTTATTTTTTTGAGTTTTTATCAAATCTACAAATTCCGCCCATCCAGGAGTTACTCTTTTTAATGTATTATTCCACTCTCCTCTTTTTGAAGAGTAGTCTTTCCTTATCCATTCAATAACAGGATATTTATAAGCGTTATTTTTAGTTAAATTTTTAATAGAAATAAATCCTTTAACATTTCCATTAATACAATCATTGTTTGTAGCATTACACTCTGTAGCAATAACACTATTTGCGATTCTATTTTCAAGTTTAGCTGCTAAAGAATTTAAAATCAAATCTGTATCATACACAAGTTTATTTGTAGCCTTTGTAATGGCATAGTTTTTGTATACTTTCAGCAAAATTTCGGTTGAAATAGTCGCTAAAATTCCTAAGATTATCAAAACTACAATTAATTCTAATAAAGTAAATGACTTTTTCATCGTGCAATCTCTTCTAATGATAAATATTTGCTAGCCCCTATATTCATAGCAGGGTATGAGATATTTATATCTGTATTATCTACATTAGCATGAATGGTAATTAATTTAATACTAGTATTATTAGCATTTGATGAGGTATCGATGCTAAATTTGATTTTATCTGAAGAATAATTAGCATCATCTTTAATATACTTAACTTTTACATACAATGTTACATCTCCAAAACTCAAAAGTGTTTCGTTAAAATCGTTATAATCATCAATATCATCATAAGCAGAATCATTACTCTCACCACTATCTGCTCCAATATGGCTTGTCGTATCGCTTGTACCACTTCTTAAAATATTATTATTAATTTGATGTTTACCTACTCTGTTTAATTCGTTTGGATAAACTCTTATAAAAAGCTCGCTATCACCGCCGGTTGCGTTCAATTCTTTATAATAATTTTCTTTAATTGTGTTATTTTCGTCAAAATATAAAGAATTGATAAGATTAAGCAAAGAAAACTCTTGATAAAAAATCTCTTCTTTCATAGAGGTTTTTAAACTATTAGTTGAGGTTTGAAGCATAATCGGTAAAGTAACTGCAATAATCCCAATTACAATCAAAGATACTAATATCTCAATTAATGTAAAAGCATTAGATTTTTTTTGATTTTTCATAAGTTTTTACTACCCCTTTTATAATTTTTCCTCTAACACCTTCTTTTTCAAGCTCATAAATCCCCTCAGCCGTAGTGCCTTTTGGAGACATTACTTTATTTTTAATCTCAGGAAATTCTTCTTTTAAAGCTGCAAAGCTTTTAAAAAGACCCTGAGTTAGTTTATTAGCTACTTCTCTTTTTAAGCCTATATAAACTCCCCCATCACTAATCGCTTCTGCAATTATAGCCAAAAATGCAGGTCCACTTCCAATAATTGCAGTTGCCATATCAATTTCATCATCACTATTTAACCAAATAACATCTCCAATTTTGCTTAAAATCTCAAAAGCTATCTCTTTTGCTTCAATATCCCCTGTTATTGCAGTAGTAGAAGCACCATATTTTGCTGCAATATTTGGCATAGCTCTTATATAGCTTTTTGCTTTGATATATTTTTGAAGCTCTATTAGAGGTTTACCTGCTAAAATAGAAATTAAAACCTCAGCCTCTCCTTTTATTCTCATAGAAACTTCTTGAAGCGCATATGGTTTTATAGCTAAAATCACTACTTTTTTACTTATATCATACCCATCTATAAGATTATATTTACACCCAATTTCATTAGCTAACTTTTTAAGTTTATTTTCATCTCTTCCTACTACTTCTACTTCTTGCATATTCCATCCACTATTTTTCATACCAAGAAGTATAGCTTTTGCCATTTCACCATATCCAATAATACTAACTTTCATCTCTCTCTCCTAAAAAGTCTCCTATTTCTTGTGCTAGCGAATAATTATACTTATCAAGCACAACTTGCCCAAATACTTTATCTTGAGTATTAAAAACCAAAGGAGCTGCAAAATTTATAGTAGATTTATCAAATGGCGTATTTGGAGTTAAAATATTTAAAACTATTACATTATCTTCTTTTAAATTAAGCTTTTTAGCAATCTCATCATCAATTTCAAATTCATAATCATCTCTTAAAAAAAATGGATTTATAAGAGTAAAAGAAGCATTTTTACCCTCTAACTTATAAAAAGGACCTTCTATATGAGAGAGCTCATACTCTTTTTCATCTTCAAACCCAAGTATTGGCAATATTGCTTTATATTTCATCAATATCCTTTAAAAACGCTTTTTATAATTATAGTATAATTACGCTAAAAAAGGATAGCGGTGAGAGAATATAATCCTAAAGAGTTTGAAACATCTACATATAAAACTTGGGAAGAAAATGGATTTTTTGAGGTTGATTATTCTAAAGATAAAAATTTCTGCATTATGATGCCTCCACCTAATGTTACAGGAAGTTTGCATATTGGACACGCTTTAACTTTTACTCTTCAAGATATAATGGTTAGATACAAAAGAATGGATGGATATGCAACTCTTTGGCAACCAGGAACAGACCATGCCGGAATTGCTACTCAAAATGTTGTAGAAAAACAAATCTTAGCTGAAGGAAAAACAAAAGAAGAATTAGGTCGCGAAGAATTTCTAAAAAGAGTTTGGGAGTGGAAAGAATACTCAGGCGGAACTATTACAAAACAATTAAGAAGACTTGGAGCAAGCCCTGCTTGGTCTAGAGAGCGCTTTACAATGGATGAAGGTCTTCAAAGAGCTGTTAGGGTTGCTTTTAAAAAATTATATGATGAGGGGCTAATTGTAAAAGGCAATTATATGGTTAACTGGTGTCCTAAAGATGGGGCATTAAGTGACATTGAAGTAGAATATGAAACACATGAGGGAAAACTTGTTTATATAAAATATCCAATCGTTGATAGTGATGAATATATTGTAGTAGCGACCACTAGACCTGAGACATATTTTGGAGATACTGCCGTTATGGTAAATCCAGAGGATAAAAGATATAAACATTTAATTGGAAAAAAAGTAAGATTACCACTAATAAATAGAGAAATTCCAATCATTGCAGATGAATATGTTGATATGGAATTTGGGACAGGTGCAGTAAAAGTAACTCCAGCTCACGACCCAAACGACTATGAAGTAGGACTAAGACACAATCTTGATATTATTAAAGTTTTTGATGAAAAAGGTATTTTAAACGAAAATGCTGGAGAATTTGCTGGAAGAGATAGACTTGAAGCTAGAGAAGATATTATTAAAAAACTAAAAAAAGAAGGCTTTATCGAAAAAATAGAGCCTCACACTCATCAGGTAGGACACTGCTATAGATGTAAAAGCGTAATTGAGCCATATGTTTCAACTCAATGGTTTTTGAAAAAAGAGATAGCAAAACCAGCAATTGAAGCAGCAAATAAAGGTGAAGTTAAATTTCATCCACCTCAATGGAAAAACAACTATGATGCTTGGATGAGAGAGCTTAGAGATTGGTGTATTTCACGCCAGCTTTGGTGGGGGCATCAAATTCCTGTTTATTATTGTGATGATTGTGGGAATGAATGGGCAAGTGTTGAAGAGCCGAGTAAATGTCCAAAATGTCATTCTAAAAATTTCCATCAAGACCCAGATGTTCTTGATACTTGGTTTAGCTCAGCGCTATGGCCATTTTCTACTCTTGGATGGGAAAATGGTGAGTGGGGTAAAGGCATTAAATGGAGGGAAGAGGATTTAGAGAGATTTTATCCAAATAATTTGCTAATTACTGGATTTGATATTTTATTTTTCTGGGTTGCAAGAATGATGATGATGGGAGTGCATTTTCTAAAAGAAGTGCCTTTTAGAGATGTTTATCTTCATGCACTTGTAAGAGATGAGCATGGTCAAAAAATGAGCAAATCCAAAGGAAATGTAATTGACCCGCTTGAGATGATTGAAAAATATTCAGCTGATGCGCTTAGATTTACTCTTGCAATCCTTGCAGTTCAAGGAAGAGATATAAAACTATCTGAAAATAAAATGATTGAGAGTAGAAACTTTACAAATAAACTCTATAACGCAGCAAGATTTTTAAAAATGCATCAAGAAAACTTTAAAGACCTTAAAGAAATTGAAATTAAAACAGAGCTTGGAAAATGGATGCTTTATAAATTCAATGAAGCTGTTAAAAATGTTAGACGTGAGCTTGATGAATATAGATTTAATGATGCCGCAATGACACTTTATAGATATTTATGGAATGATTTTTGTGACTGGGGAATTGAGCTTAGCAAAGTTAGCAAAGAATCAATTAGTGAGCTTGGAAGTATATTTAAAGAATCAATGAAACTACTTCATCCTTTTATGCCGTTTATTACAGAGTTTTTATATCAAGAATTAAGCGAAAATAAAGATATTTCTAAAAATACAATTATGCTAAAAGAATACCCTAAAGCTAAAGAAGTAGAAAAACCAGCTGATTTTGACTTAATAATTGAAGCTATTGTAAGCCTTAGAAGAATAAAAGCCTTAACTCAAAGTAACTTTAAAAAAGCATATGTTTTAGCTAAATTACCAGAAATGGCAAAAGAATATATTAAAAAACTTGCAAAAGTTGATGAGGTTGAATTTATCAATAAGCCTATTGAAAATGCTATAAGAGATATAAGCGATAATCTAGAAACAATGGTAAGAAAAGAAGATATTGATATTGAGCCAATTATAAAAAGACTTGAAAATCAAAAAACAAAATTACAAAAAGAAATTACAAAGCTTGAAAAAAAACTAGCTAATAAAAATTTCTTAGAGCGTGCTCCAAAAGATGTAGTAGAAAAAAATAAAAAAGAGCTTAATGAATTTAAAGAAAAATATTCAAAAATTGAAGAAGAATTAAGGAAATTAAATGCGTAAAATATTATTTTTAATCCCTCTTTTTTTTCTTGCTTGCTCTCATCAACCAAATAAAAACTCACATAATGAATTAAAAATTCATCAGCAACTAAGAAAAGATATACAAAACTATTATCTTGATAATGCAGATGATGATTTAATGAATCTTGAAGCAGAATTTCCAAGCTCTCCTTATATAAAAAGCGATTTATTAATTCTTTATTTAGCACATCTAAAAAATGAAGATTATATATTAGCTAAATTTTATCTAAATCAGTATGAAAAAAGATTTGCAAGCGCTGCTGAAATTCCATGGTGCGAATATCAAAAAATAAAAATTGATTTTTTATCTTATAAAAACGCATACACAAATCAAAAAAAGATTTTAGACTTAATGAATGAATGTAAAAATTACAAATTGAATTATCCTAACTCAACTTTCTTACCAGAAATTAACACAATTTATATTAAATCTCTCTTGACAAATAAATATCTTGATGATAAAATATATAAACTTTATAAAAAACTTGGAAAAAATAAAGCAGCCCAAAAATATAAAACAAACATACCAAAAAACTCGCGCCCGCCTTATGTACCTTGGTATAAAAAACTATTTTATTGGTAAGGAGAAATATGACTTTAGAAAACTATGAAAAATTACCAGCAGAAATTCCTGTTATTGTTCAAAATGAATTAATTTACCCTTTTATGATTATTCCTATATTTCTTGAAAAGAAAGAAGACATTTTAGCTGTACAAAAAGCAATAAATGACCATTCTTTACTTTTTATAAGTATAAATGATGAAAAAGGCACATATGGGACAATTGGTACTATTATTAGAAAAGTGACTCTGCCGGAAGGAAAAGTAAAAATACTTTTTCAAGGTTTAACAAGAGGGAAAATATTAGAAGTTCTTGATAAAAATCCTACAATTGCGCTTGTTGATAAAGTTGAGAGCGAAAAGAAAGATGAAAAAGAGATAAAAGCACTGCTTGAGACTTTAAAAGAGCATATAGCAACTCTAAGCGAGCTAAATCCTTTCTTTCCAAAAGATTTTATAAAAATAGTAGATAGCAACACAGATGCTGATAGAATTGTAGATATTATTGCATCTTCACTTAAACTTCCAGTAGAAAAAGGTTATGAGCTTTTTAAAGAAACAGATTCAAAAGAAAGACTTATAAAACTTATACATTTTATTTTAGAAGATATTGAAGCAATAAAACTTAAAAATGAATTAAATAAAAAAGTAATGGAGCAAGTCCAAGAAGCAAATAGAGAGCATCTTTTAAAACAGCAACTAAAGCTCATCCAAAAAGAGCTTGGAATGACAAATGAGCTTGAAGAAGAGATAAAAGAGTATTATGAAAAACTTGAAAAATTAAAACCTTGTATGAGAGAAGATGCATATAAAGAGATAAAAAAGCAAATTGATAGACTCTCTAGAATGCATCCAGATTCAGCTGAAGCTACTACTACAATGAATTACATTGAATGGGCGCTAGAAGTGCCATTTTGTAATTATGCAAAAGAAGAATTTTCAATTGATGAGCTTAAAGATAGGCTTGATAAAGACCATTATGGTCTAAAAAAGATAAAAGAGAGAATCATAGAGCATTTTGCAGCTAAAGAGCTTGCTAAAAAAAGAGGAGAAGAATTTAGCGGAGCAACTTTATGTTTTGTAGGACCTCCAGGAGTTGGTAAAACATCTCTTGCTAATTCAATTGCAAAAGCACTTGATAGAAATCTAGTTAGAATTGCTTTAGGTGGTCTTGAAGATGTAAATGAGCTAAGAGGTCATAGAAGAACATATATTGGAGCAATGCCAGGTAGAATTGCACAAGGTCTTATTAATGCAAAAGAGATGAATCCTGTAATGGTGCTTGATGAAATAGATAAAATAGCTAGATTCAAAGGAGACCCAACAGCAGTTTTACTTGAAATACTTGACCCTGAGCAAAATAAAAATTTTAGAGACCTTTATTTAAATTTTGATTTAGACTTAAGTAAAATCTTATTTATAGCAACAGCAAACGACCCAAGCACTATCCCAGCACCTCTTAGAGATAGAATGGAGATGATTTTTCTTGGAAGCTATACTCCACAAGAGAAGTTTCAAATTGCAAAAAGATATTTAATTCCACAAGAGATGAAAAAACATTCTCTAAAACCAAGTGAAGTTAGTATTTCTGATGCAGCCCTAAGAGAAATAATTGATAAATATACAAAAGAAGCTGGAGTTAGAAATTTAAGAAGAGCGATTGCAAAAATTATGAGAAAAGCAGCAATTGAAATTTTAAAAGGTAAAAAAAGCGTAAGAGTTACACTTAAAAATCTTAAAGATTTTCTTGATAAACCAATTTTTGATATTGACACAATTGATAAAAAAGATAAAATTGGTGTTGTAAATGGTTTAGCTTGGACTCCTGTTGGAGGAGATGTATTAAAAGTAGAAGCTGTTAAATATAGAGGAAAAGGTCAAGTAATTTTAACAGGTCAGCTTGGTGATGTAATGAAAGAATCAGCTCATATTGCATTTACTCTAATAAAACTTTTAATTGATAATAAAAAATTACCTGTAAAAGAAAAAAGTAAAGAGCCAATTTATTATAAGTATAATGTGCATATTCATGTCCCAGAAGGTGCTATTCCAAAAGATGGACCAAGTGCTGGTATTACAATGGCTACTGCAATTGCAAGTATTTTTAGCGGCAAAAAAGTACACTCAGATGTAGCTATGACTGGAGAGATTACTCTAAGTGGTGATGTATTGCCAATTGGTGGGCTTAAAGAAAAACTAATTGCTGCTTATAAAGCAAAAATAAAAAAAGTATTAATTCCTGAGAAAAATTACAAAAGAGATTTAGATGAAGTACCAGATGAGGTAAAAGAAGGTCTTGAGATTGTACCTGTTAAAAGAATAGAAGAAGTATTAGATAATGCTCTAGTAAAATGAAAAAATGGCTTTTTTTAATTCCTCTTTTTCTTTTTGCTGATATAAAAAAAGAAATAATTAGCTTTTACAAAAAACACTATCCCAATATTGAAATTCAAAACATTCAAATAAAGCCCACTCCTCCTAAAAAATACCATTTTTTAAAAATTTTACTCTCTCCTAAAAGAAGTTTTGGAAATATAAAAATTGATAATAAATTTTACTATGTAAAGATAAAAGCTTTAATGCCTGTATGTATTACAACTTCAGTAATAAAAACAAACCAAGAAATTAAATGCAAAATAAAAAAAATCCCTTTTAGAAACTTTTACTCAAAACCAATTATAAATATTACTCCTAATATAGTAGCTTCAAAAATAATTTCAAAAAATTCTATTATAAACATCTCAAATACCAAAAAACGAGCGGATGTATTCAAAAATAGTCTTGTTTCAGTTATAATTCAATCTAAAAATATAATTATCTCTTCAAAAGCAAAAGCTATGCAAGATGGATATAAAGGAGATGTAATAAAAATTTTGCTTAATAAAAAAATAAAAAAAGCAAAAGTAATTGCAAAAGGAATGGTTGAAATTAAATGAAAAAAGTATTAGTTTGTATAAGTGGGGCTAGTGGAGCATCTCTAGGTCTTAAATTATATAACTTAATCCCAAGCGAATATGAAAGATACTTAGTGCTCTCAAAAAATGCTAAGATTGTTTTAGAAAAAGAAGAGAATATATTTTTAGATGATGATATAGCTGCAGCTCCTGCTAGTGGTAGTTTTGGTATTGATATAACTTTTGTAGTACCTACTAGTATGAATACTCTAGCAAAAATTGCACTAGGAATTGCTGATAATCTTATAACACGTGCAGCACTTGTGGCTATAAAAGAGAAAAAAAAGCTAATTTTAGCTCCAAGAGAAATGCCATTTAGTGAAATTCATCTTGAGCATATGCTAAAACTCTCGCGCCTTCAAAATGTATTCATTGCACCTCCAATAATAGCTTATTATAATAAGCCAAAAACTATTGAAGATATTGAAATGTTTTTAATTGGAAAATGGTTAGATTTAGCAGGTATAAAAAATAATTATTACAAAAGGTGGAATGGATGAAAAAAGCTATATATCCAGGTACATTTGACCCTGTTACCAATGGACATATTGATATTATAAATAGAGCTTGCAAAATATTTGATAAAATAATTGTAGCAGTTGCTGATAATAAAGACAAAAATACAATGTTTAGCTTAGAAAAAAGAGTAGAAATGATGAAAAAAGCAACTAAAAATTTCCCAAAAGTAGAAGTAAAACCATTTAATACCTTACTAGTGGAATTTGCAAAAAAAGAGAATTCAAAAATAATTATAAGAGGGCTTAGAGCTGTGAGCGATTTTGAATATGAGCTTCAAATGGGATATGCAAATCAAAGCTTAGACAATGAAATAGAGACAATTTATCTTATGCCAAAGCTTGAAAATGCTTTTATATCCTCAAGTGTAGTAAGAAGTATTTTAAAATATAATGGCGATGTATCTCATTTAGTACCAAAGGAGATAATAAAAGATGTATATAGCAATTGAAGGAATTGATACAAGCGGTAAGTCCACTCAAATTGAAATGCTTAAAAATGAATTTAAAAATGCACTTTTTGTAAAAGAGCCTGGATTTACAAAGCTTGGCAAAAAACTTAGAAAAATTATTTTTGAAGATGATATTAGCAAAAAAGCAGAATTATTTTTATTTTTAGCAGATAGAAGTGAGCTTATTGAAAAAGTAATAAAACCAAACTTTAATAAACTAATAATTAGCGATAGAAGTGTAATTAGCGGAATCGCTTATGCTATGTCTTTTTTTGATTTTGATTTGCTTGTAAATTTAAATCATTTTGCAACTGATTCTATTTTCCCTCAATTTGTAATAATATTAAAACTTGATGAAGATACTTTAAAAAATAGATTATCAAAAAAAGAGCATGATAATATCGAAAAAAGAGGAATTGAGTATTTACTAAAAATTCAAGATAATATAATATCAACCTGTAAAAGACTTGAAATTCCTCATTTAATTATTGATGCTTCAAATTCTGCTCAAGATATAAACTTTAGAATAAAAAAGGCGATAAGTGGGCTTATTAAGTAAAATCAAAAAAGATTTTTTAGCGGTAAAAAATAGAGACCCCGCTTTTAAAAATAATATTGAAATTTTTTACGCATATCCTGGAGTATGGGCATTAGTACATTATAGAATTGCAAATGCAATCTATAAAAAAGGATTTAAAAGATTTGCAAGATTTATTATGGCTATAAATCAATTTCTTACAAACATCGATATTCATCCAGGTGCAACTATTGGTGAGAATGTATTTATTGACCACGGAATTGGAGTAGTAATTGGAGAGACTGCAATTGTTGGAGATAATGTAACAATCTATCAAGGTGTCACTCTTGGTGGAGTTAGCCTAAATCCGGGTAAACGTCATCCTACAATTGAAAATGATGTAACAATTGGAGCTGGTGCAAAAATATTAGGGAATATCACTATTGGAAAAGGAAGTAAAATTGGAGCAAATTCGGTTGTGGTAAAAGATGTTCCACCTTTTTCTACGGTAGTTGGAATCCCAGGAAAAGTTATAAAAAGAAAAGATTTTTCACCTTTATCTCATAATAAACTTCCTGATATTGAAAAAGAGTTATTTGAATATTTAATGGATAGAATAAAAGTTCTTGAAGAAGCAATTATAAACCAAGATAAAAATATAATAGAAAAAGATGAAGAGATAGAAAAAAAATATAGAGAATACCTTGAAGCTTTAAAAAGAGATTAAAATTTATTCTCTTCTACATTTTTTAACATTTTATTTGCCATATCTTTTACTTCATCTGCAACTTTATCCACTTCTTCTACTGCTTTTTCCATATTTTGAGTTTTTAAATTAACTTCTTGTATTTTTTGCGTTGCAGTAGAAATATCTTCTGTTTGTTTAATAATTGCTTCACCTATTGTGGAGATAGATTGAGTTAAAATATTTATATTCGCATCAATTTCGCTTAAACTTTTTTGAGTTTTTTCAGCTAATTTTCTAACCTCATCGGCAACAACCGCAAAACCTCTTCCATGCTCGCCTGCTCTTGCCGCTTCAATTGCTGCATTGAGTGCAAGTAAATTGGTTTGGTCTGCAATTTCTTGAATAACGCTTACTACATTTTTAATATCTTCTGATTGCTGCATAACATTTGAAGTATGGGTTGAGACTTCAAATATTTTTTCATTAATCTTTTGCATCATATCTGCAACTTCTGCAAGCTCTTTTGATGCTTCAAGTGAAGCTTTTTGAAGCTCATCCATTTTTTCTTTTAATATATTTGCACTCTCTGTTAGTTTCTCTCCATTATCTTTATTTGTTTTCAAAATATTTGAAATAGTATCAAGCACTGAATTTACTGCTTTTTCAATTTTTCCTATTGCATTTTCAACTCTTTTGCTAAAATCTTTTTTCATTGCATAATCAAGCACTAAAGCAGTTTTATTTATATCCTCACCTATAATTTTTTCTAACGCATCTTGCATTTCATTAAATACAACTCTTACTTTTTCCAAATCAGGATTTGCGGCATGCTCAGTAACTCTTCCTTTTAAAATACCTTTTTTCATTTTTTCTACTTCTCTAAAAAGACCTTGAATCATCATTGCATCTTTAGAGAGATTCTCTTCTATTTTTTTAATATTTTGATTAATAGCATCTGCCATAAGACCTATTTCATCTTTTGACTCAATTTCAATAAGCTTAGCTGATGATATTTCTCTATTTAAAAATTTAAAAAATTCTAACAATCCATTTTTTAATTTTTCAATAGAAGAGACTAAATCTTTAATAAGCACGAATGCTAAAATTAAAATAATACTAATTACCAAAATCACAATTACACTAATTACAATTAACTCAATTTTTTGCTCATGTAAAATAGCTTCAATATCTTTTAATATTTCTTCTCCTAATTTATCAAGATATTTTTTCATTTCATTTATTCTTTTAGTAGATAATCTAACCCACTCATATACAGAAATATTATTGAGTTTAACTAAATTAGAAGTAAGCTCATCAAATGCTTTAATTGCAAAAGCATCATTAACTTTAATTATTTTATCAAGCTCTTTTATAGAGATATTGTTATTTACTCCTTTTTCAACTTTTTTCAATCCCTCATAATATTTCTCAAAAGTTTTTTGTATAGTATTTAAATACTTTATCTCTTGTGGTGTAGCACCTAATTTTTTATATTCATCTATTAGCGCAAGAAGTTTTTCATAATCTTCTTTAGCTTTTATTTTATATTTTTCATCTCCTCTTAAGATATAATTTTTAAAATGATGGATAAATCCACCATAGCCTATAATGCTTTTAATATTAGATAATATCTTTTGCTTTTGAGGAATTATTTGAAGTTTATGTCTTATATTCTCAATTTTACTATCAATTTCACCTAAATAGTTTTTTAATTCTTTAAAATCGTTTAATTTTCTATTTTGAATAAGGATAGCACCATTCCATGCAGTAAGTATTTTATCCCATAATTTATTTTTTGAGAGTATATATGCTACATATGCTCTCTCTTTCCCCGCTTCTTCAATAGCTTCCATCAAATCATAATATTTAACTATTTTCTCCATTATATCTTCATTAGGAGAGTACTGAAGCACATGATATTTAGTATTAATAAATTCTGAATCAATGCTTGAATAGTATTTAATAACAGATAAAACATCTATTTTTAAACTATCAACTTTTTGCCTTATTTCATTAATATGTGAATAAAGCTTAAATGCATTTTCATACCTTTCATATACTCCTTTTTCTACATTTTTTAGATGAATTTTCCTAATATACTCTTTTAATTTGCTCATCTCTTTATCTACTTTTTGTCTTTGAATATTGAGCTCTTTTTTAAATTTTTTACCATTATTTGCTAAATACACTACACTATAGCCTCTCTCTTTTTGAATCTCTACCATAGCTTTTGCAGTATTTTTTACATTCAATGTCATCAAAATATCAAGTTTTTGTGTAGATTTATAGTTTTTATATAAATCTTCTAAAAGATAACCGCTAAAAATTAAAATCAAAATTACTGGTAAAAAAACCAAAAATAACAGCTTTTGCTTAATCGTCATTTTCTTAAACATCAATTCCCCTTGATTTTTTTAATAAAATCGTCAAAATTAAAACTTTTTAAATATTTTAAAGCCTCTTTTTTAGGCATTGGTCTTGCAAAGTAAAATCCTTGCACAAAATCACAATCTAATTCCATTAAAACTTTTAATTGCTCAAATTTTTCCACTCCTTCTGCTATAACTTTTTTATCTAATGTATGTCCTAAATTAATAATAGCTTTAGTAATTTGCTTATCCTCTTTATCAACTAATAAATCTTTAATAAAAGTTTTATCAATTTTAAGCGCAGATACTGGAAGCTTTTTTAAGTAAGCTAGCGATGAATACCCTGTTCCAAAATCATCAATTTCTAACTCTATTCCTTCTGAATGTAGTTTATATATATCATAAATAAATGAATTTAAATTCTCCATCAATACCGACTCAGTTATCTCTATAATTAATCTGTTAGGGTTAATACCTAAATTTTTCATATCTTTAATTAAATCATCAACAAAATTTTTTTGAAGCATTTGTTTTACAGAAACATTCATAGATACTTTTATATTGCTTGTAGATTTTAAAAATTCACTTACTTGATTAATAATAATACCTCCTACTTCATTAATAAGCCCTGTCTCTTCTAAAATAGGTATAAACTTGCTAGGAGGAATTAACCCTTTAGAAGAATTCCATCTAAGCAGTGCTTCAAAAGAATATATATTTTTATTTTTTATATCTACAATAGGCTGATAATAAAGCTCAAACTCTTCATTTTCTATAGCTTGTAATAATTCGCTCTCTAAAGTAATAGTCTCAATTGAAATTTGTTTTATTTTTTTATTATAGCTTAAACACCCTTTGCCTTTTTTCTTAATTTCTTTTACTGCAGCTTCTGCTTTTGTAAAAAGCATCTCTTTAGTTGTCGCGTCTTTAGGAAAAGATGCACATCCTGCACTAAGAGTAATCAAAACTTCTCTATCATCTACATCAAATACAAATTCAAAATTATTAAGTTTTGTTTTTAATATTAAATATAGCTCTTCTTCATTTTTTATATTTGTTAAAAATAGTGCAAATTCATCACTTCCTACCCTTGCTACTAAATCATTAGGCTTAACTAAACTTCTTAAAATATGAGCAATTTTTATTAAAATTAAATCTCCTGCATAAAATCCCAAACTTTCATTTATTTTTTTAAATTTATTAATATCTATTAACACTAAAAAAGCATTATGATTTTTTTCATGACACATTTTTAAAACAGAATCAAGCTGAGAGAAAAAATACCTTCTATTTGGAAGATTTGTCAAAATATCATAATATGCTAAATATTTTATATTTTCTCTATTTTTAAGCATTAAAATAGCATATCCTATATCATGAGCAATCTGTTTTAAAATAGAAACAAATTGAGGGTCAAAATCTTTTTTATTTTTAAAATAACCAACAAGCAATGCTTTCACTTCTGAATGATTTATTAAAGTAGCAATTGAATATTCATCTTGGAAAATAGGAAATGTTATTTTAAATTCATATAGCTTTTCAAATTCATTATCATGAAAATTATCATTTTCAAAATGCTCTTTTGTAGCAATAACATTTCTAAAATCTTTAACATCTTTTATTTTAAAAAATTTATGCTCATCTAAATATTTCTCATATGCTGCGTTTCCGTAAGAAGATTTTACTATAACTTTATCACCTTCAACATCTGCAATAAAAGCAAAATCAAAAATACCCTCTTTTACTAAAATCTCTACTGAATATTTATATATCTCTTCTATACTTTGAGCTCTTAGCAAATACTCATTTATCAAATTTAAAGCTTTATACAATTTTAAGATAGATTTTAATTTTTTTTGAATTTTTTCTATTATTTCTAAATTTTGAGTAATAATTCTATATAGCTGTTTATTGTTAATATTTATATTTTGAACTTTGGCTTTTATAGGGATAAATTCATTCTTTTTAAGATAAAGATTTAGTGAGGATTTTTCTAAATCTTTAATACTTGAGATATTAAAAAACTCTTTTAAGCTCTTATTTATTACTTCTTCTTTTGGCTTTTTAAGCCACTTTAGAAAAGTTTTATTACAATTTATAATAGTTAAATTATCATCAACTACAATTATTCCTTCTTCTAACTCATCAATTAATGACTTTAAAATATTTTCTAATTTCAAAAAAGTAATATTTAACTTTTCAATTATCTTTTTTTTGACATTCTCAGCTACTAAATTTTTTATCTCATTTTCAAATTCTTCTGATAACAATTTCAAAAAATTATTCATAATAGCCTTTTTATTTGAAATTTTAAAAATTATAACAAAAAAATATATTATAATTCCTTAAAAAAAGGCTTATGTAATGTTTAGCAAAAGAATTAATAAATTAAGCCCATCTTTAACTATAGCAATATCACAAAAAGCAAGAGAGCTTAAATCACAAGGTAGAGATATATTGGCTTTTTCTGCAGGTGAGCCAGATTTTGATACACCTGAAGTTATCAAATATGAAGCAATAAAAGCAATAACAGATGGCTTTACAAAATATACAAATGTAGCTGGAATTCCTGAGCTTTTAGAAGCTATTAAAATAAAATTAAAAAGAGATAATCATTTAGATTATGATTTAGATGAAATCATAACAAGCAATGGAGCAAAACAGAGTCTTTTTAACATTTTTGCTTGTTTAATTGATGAAGGAGATGAAGTTATAATTCCAGCGCCTTTTTGGGTAACTTATCCAGAGCTTGTAAAATATCATGATGGAATACCTGTAATTATTGAAACAGATGAATCAACTAATTTTAAAATTACTCCTGAAATGTTAAAAAAAGCAATAACACCTAAAACAAAAGCTCTTGTTTTAACAACTCCAAGCAATCCAACAGGAGCAGTATATTCAAAAGAAGAATTAAGTGCACTTGCAGAAGTGCTAAAAGATACTAATATTTGGGTAATAAGTGATGAAATGTATGAAAAATTAATATATGAAGGAGAATTTACTTCAACTGCAAGTATAAATGAAGATATGTTACATAGAACTATAACAGTTAATGGCTTATCTAAATCTCACGCAATGACTGGATGGAGATTTGGATACGCTGCTAGCAAAAATAAAGAATTAATTAAAAATATGATAAAACTACAATCTCAAAGCACATCTAATATAAATACAATAACTCAAAAAGCTGCAATTCCAGCACTTCTTGGAAAAGCGGATAAAGATGTAGAAGAGATGAGAAAAGAATTTAAAAGAAGAAGAGATTTTGTATATGAAGCGTTTAATTCGATAAAAGGATTAAGTGCCGCTAAACCTGAAGGTGCTTTTTATATTTTTGTAAATCATAAAAAAATTTTAAAAGATTCTATGGCATTTGCTCTTGATTTACTTGAAGAAAAAGGAGTAGCAGTAGTGCCTGGAATTGGTTTTGGAAGTGAAGGATATTTTAGATTTTCATTTGCTACTGATTTTGAGACAATCAATAGAGGAATTAAAAGAATAGAAGAATTTGTAAAAGAGTTATTATGATAAGACACGTAGTAATTTTAAAATTTAAAGACAATGCACCTATAGAAAAAATAAAAAAGGAAATTTTAAATTTAAAAAATTATATAGATTTATTGCATATAGAAGTAGGAGTTGATATAGGATTTGATTCTTCTTCTAGTGATTTATGTATTATTGCAGATTTTAAAAATTTAGATGATTTAAAAACATATGCTAATCATCCAAAACATATTGAAGTAATTAATAATCATATAAAACCTTATCTTATACAAAGGAATGTAGTAGATTATAATGTATACTAAGCGCTCAAGAATAACAAATATTTTAATTATAGTAATACTTTTAGTAGTTGCTATATTATTAATCGTAAGTGGTTATTTTCATTATAATGTAAAAAAAAGAATGTATGAAGATTCATACTTAATAAACCAGCTTGGCTTAATAAGAGGCAATATACAAAGATATGCAAAATTTAAAATAGCTAACATCCAAAATGATAAAATATTTGATGAAATTGAAAATACTATTAATAGTGTAAAATTTTTGATAAATAAAGAAAAAAAATTCTCTGAAAATTTTTATGAAATATGTAATAAACAATTAAAAGATGTTGAAAATGATTTATTGATATTACAGATTACTAATGATAAAAAAGGGATATTGAGCATATCTGAAAAATTATGGCAAAAAACAAACAATTTAGTAGAAATAGCTCTTAAATACCACAAATATAAATTTGCTACAATCATTAATGTATTTGATTATTTAATATATTCAACTGTTGTTTTTCTTATTTTAATTTTATTCTTTTTATATCACAAAGTAAAAAAAGGTCTAGAAGTAGAAACAATCACTGATAAACTAACTGGGCTTTATAATAGATTATACTTTAATGAAATTTATAACTATCTTATTGAAAAATACCACAGAGACAAAAAACCTTTTAGTTTGCTAATTATTGATATTGATAATTTTAAAAAAATAAATGATACATACGGGCATCAAACAGGAGATGAGGTATTAAAAAAAATAGGAGCAATTTTAAAACACTCTATTAGAAAAACTGATTTTGCTTTTAGATACGGAGGAGAAGAGTTTGTAATAATTTATCCAGAAACACCTTTAGAAGAAGCATATAGAGTATCTGAGAGAATCTTATTTACTATTCCAATAAAAGTAAAAGTAGACTTAAACCCTGTAACAATTAGTGGAGGTATAGGAGAATATAAAGGAGAAAATCCAAAAGATTTTTTTGAAAAAGTAGATGATGCTTTATATCTTGCCAAAAAACTTGGAAAAAATAGGATTGTTAAAATTTAAGATTTCTTTTTTATTTCTCTAAAAACATAAATACTAGCAATTAGTATAACTCCTCCAAGAAGTACCAAACTACCAAAAACTACTTCTTTATGAGCTCTCTCGCCTGTACCAAAAAGATATCCTATCATCAACATAAATCCAACCCATATTAAATTAGCCGCAAACGTTAGAGGTATAAAATATTTAAGCGGCATATGAGAAAGACCCGCTGGAATTGATATATACTGCCCAAGCCCTGGAGTTAGAGGTGCTAAAAATGCAGAAATTTTCCCATGCTCATTCCAAAATTTATTTACTTTTTTTATAACTGGCTTATCTTTTAAAAATTTATTTACTAAATATTTTGCTAAAAAATAATTAATTAAAGCACCTGTTAAAGAGCCAAGTGCTCCACATATCCATAATAAAATTAAACTTTTCTCACCCTTAGCCGCTAAATATCCTGCAGGCAAAAGCACAAGCTCACTTGGCACTGGAATAAATGTACCAACCATTACCATATATAAATAAACGCCAAAATATCCAATAGAATTAACAAAATTAACCAAAATTTCTACTAAATTATGAAGCATCTTTATCCTTAAATATCAAAATCTGCAATAACTGGGACATGGTCTGATGGTGTCGGTTTTCTTTTTCTTCTAATTGAAGTTAAAATTTCTACATCTTTTAATTTTTCAAATAAAGGCTTGGTAACTAAAATATAATCAAGCCTCAAACCTTCATTTTTATAAACTTTTGCACCTCTATAATCATAATACGTAAAAACTTTTTGCTCTTTAAATTTTTCTCTTATTATATCAATAAATCCCATTTCTAAAAATTTAGAAAGAATTGCTCTCTCTTCTGGCAAATGAGTAACTTCTCCTTCCCATATCTCTTCATCCCATACATCCAAAGAAGTATGAGATATATTAAAATCTCCACAAATTAATACTTTATCATTTTTTAAATCAAATCGCTTTAGATATTCAAATAATTTTTCATAAAAATACATTTTATACTCAAACCTCTCGCCATAATTATCCCCAAGAGGAGCATAAATATTTATAATATGCACTCCATTAATTAAAGTATAAATAAATCTAGGCTCACTAAGCTCACCATCAAATCCTGTTTCATATTTCTCAATTGGATATCTTGAGCAAGTAGCTACTCCATGAAGCCTTTTTTGTCCATGAATAATACACTCATACTCTCCATCAATCAATGGAAATTTTTCATTTTCAACTTTTATCTCTTGCATACAAATCACATCTATATCATATTCTTTAAGCAAATTTTGAACAATCTCAAGTCTACTTCTTATTGAATTTACATTAAATGTACAAATTCTCATCATAACCCCATTTTCCCAGGATTTAATATTCCATTTGGGTCAAATGCATGTTTTATTCTTTTGAATAATTCTAGCTCCTGAGGAGTAAATGCTATTTTCATAAATGGAGCTTTACTAAGCCCTATTCCATGCTCTCCGCTTAACGTACCCCCCATATCTACCACAAGTTTAAATATCTCTTCTACTGCTTTATATCCTTTTTCAATCTCTTTAGGATTATCTCCATCCACCATTACATTAACATGAATATTTCCATCTCCTGCATGCCCAAAGCAAGGTACTACAAGATTATATTTCTCACCTATTTTATTAATTTCTCTAAGAGCTTCAGGCAATTTACTTCTAGGAACTGAAATATCTTCATTTATTTTTTTACTTCCATAAATTGTAATAGATTGGCTTGCATTTCTTCTAGCAAACCAAATCTCTTTAGATTTTTCTTCATCTGCAGTTGCAATAAACTCTTTTGCTCCATTTTCTTTAAATGATTTTTCTAAAATATTTAATTGATAATCAATCTCTTCTTCCACATTTCCATCAACATCGCCTATTAAAAGCGCTCCTGCCCACTCTGGCAAATTAACCCCTAATTTTTCTCTTAAAGCCTTTACAACTAAACTATCCATAAATTCCATAGCAACAGGCATAGCGCCACTTGCAAGAGATTTATAAACTGCATTCATTGCATCTTCAACATTCTCAAAAATACCCATATATGTTTTTTTAAGCTTTGGTTTTGGAAGAAGTTTTAGAGTAATTTCAGTAATAACTGCTAAAGTACCCTCACTTGCTATTAAAATACCTGCTACATTATATCCTGCAACATCTTTAATTGTTCTTTTTCCAGCTCTTATTATATCGCCATTTGGAAGCACAGCTCTAAGACTCATTACATAATCTTTTGTAATTCCATACTTAGCCGCTCTCATTCCACCTGCATTTTCTGCTACATTTCCACCTATTGTAGAATAATCCATACTTGCTGGGTCTGGTGGATAAAAAAGCCCTCTTTTTTCTACTTCTTTTTGAAGATGAGCATTAACAACACCAGGTTGCACCACTGCTACCATATCTTTTTCATCAATTTCAAGAATTTTATTCATGTATTTTTCAACGGCTAATACTATCCCTCCATTTACAGGCAATGCACCACCTGTAAAGCCACTTCCAGCGCCTCTTGGAATTATTGCAATTTTATTATCATTACAATATTTTAAAATTTTACTAACCTCTTCTTCATTTTCAGGAAATACAACCGCATCTGGATAATAATGCTCACGAGTTGCATCATAAGAATAAGCTCTTAGATGAATTTTATCACTCTTTACATCATTTTCACCTACTATATTTTTTAGAGCTTGGATATGCTTTTTATCAATCATTAATTCCCCTTAGTAATTTTTTATAATAATTCAAAATATTTTCTTTTATATCAAAATTATAAGAAGAATAAAAAGGTTTTTTAAAGTTTTTATAATTTAATGGCAAATCTTGTGTAGCAATTACATAAAAACTATACGCATCAACTAAATAAACTTTATCTAATACAAATACATACAGCCCAATATCCATCTTTTTTGCAAAATTTATAAAATCTTCTCTTGTAGGAAGCTTATCTATAAAAGCTGCAAATACATCTGAAGGGATAATTGTAAAATTTTTAAATCTATCTTTTAACTTCAAATAAATCACCTGATTTGGTGCAATTATCATTATTCTCTCATAATTTTTACCAAAAATTACTCTATCATCTTTTTTAGGATATACAATAGGCAAAGCAAATGCCCTATTTTTTAAATTATCATACACATAAAGTTTCGCAAAATTACCAAAAGAAACAGCCCTAGCACAAATAATACTCTCATTTTCATATGGACATAAAACTACTCCACTTGCACCTTTTTTTACATACTTATCAAGTTTTATCTCTAAATTTTTTACATCTTTTATATTAGCTACATAATAAGCATTTGCAAATATTGCAATAAAAAAGACAAAAATTATCCTCATTAATTTCCTTTTTTGGTACAATTATATCAAAAAGGCATTAAATGAATCCTCAAAAAGTTGATATTTTAGTAATAGGTAGCGGAATTGCAGGCATGATGGCTGCTATTGAAGCAAAAGAGCTTGGAAGCAATGTAGCAATTGTAATGAAAAAATCACCTCTTGCTAATAACTCTTTTATGGCAAAAGGCGGAATAAATGCTGCACTTAACAATATGGGAGATGGAGATTCAATTGAGCATCATATTGAAGATACTTTAAAATCAGGCGTTGGTCTTGCAGAAGAGGAGGCTGTTAGAATATTTTGCGAGCAAGCACCACAAGTTGTAAGAGAGCTTCACAAAAAATTTAAAGTGCCTTTTACTACTTTGCCTGATGGAAGACTTGCCCAAAGACCTTTTGGAGGAACAAAATATAAAAGAACATGCTACGCAGCAGATTCTACTGGACCTGCAATTATGAAAGCTCTTAACAAAGCTCTTAAAGAGCTAAATATAGACACTATAAAAAATCATTTTGCTATTAATTTACTAGTAAATGATGGAAAAATTGCAGGAGCTACTTTTTTAGATGAAACTACAGGAGAGCTTAAAACAATACAAGCAAAAGCAATAATAGTAGCAACAGGAGGATATGCAGGGCTTTATAAAGGATATACCACAAATGTATCAGACGCTACAGGCGATGGTATTGCTATGGGGCTAAGAGCAGGCTTAGAGGGAATGGATTTAGAATTTGTTCAATTTCACCCAACAGGTCTAAAAGGAAGTAACTTTTTAATTTCTGAAGCCGCAAGGGCTGAGGGAGGAAGACTTATAAATAGCGATGGAAAAGAGTTTGTAGATGAGCTTAATACAAGAGATTTTGTTGCAAGAGCAATTCTTAGACAAATACAAAAAGGAAAAGAAGTCTATCTTGATTTAACAGATATTCCAGAAGAGATTATAAATACAAAACTTATAAATCTTAAAAAAAGAGTAAAATCTCTAAAAGGCATTGATATTACAAAAGAGCCAATTCCAATAAATCCACTAGCACATTATACAATGGGAGGAATTAAAACAGATACTTTTGGTTTTACTGATATTGAGGGATTATTTTATGTAGGAGAAGCTGGAAATAATGGAGTAAATGGAGCTAATAGACTTGGCGGAAATAGTTTGAGTGAAGGAGCAGTATTTGGAAAACTTGCTGGATATAATGCGGTAAAATATTCGCATAGAAATAAAGAATTTATAGATATCAAAAATGAAGATGTTGAAAAAGACAAAAACTTAATTGAAAAATTAAAAAATACAAAAATAAATGCAAAAGAGATAAAAAATCAACTAGGTGAAATTATGTACCATAAAGTTGGAATTATAAGAAGTGGATATGCTCTTAAAAAAGCTTTACAAAAAATAAAAGATTTATCTAAACTTGAAATTAATGACGAAGATTCAAGCTTAATAGAAAAACTCGAAGCAATTAATGGGTTAGACATCGCAAAAGCTGTAACAAAAGCTGCCCTTGATAGAGAAGAGAGCAGAGGAGCACACTTTAGAATGGATTTTCCAGAGAGTGACCACGCATTTTTACATCACACTTACACTAAAATTTAATTTTTTTCAAAAACATTTAAATTTGCTTTAAAAATATCTTTTTTATCTTCTATAAGCGGCATAAAAGCATTATCCACAAACTTTATGCTCCTCTTTTAATTCTTACAATTAATTTATTAACTATATTCACTAAATTCCCAAACTTAACATAATATTCTTACTATAATCTTTTAGGCAAACCATATAGATTTGCCTAAGATTTTTTAAGAAGTCTAGATAAAATTCCTTGAAGTTTTAACCAAGATTTATGAGGCATGAGAGGAAATCCGCTATAAACGCCAGGCTCTTTAATAGATTTAGTAACTCCTCCCCTTGCTGCAATTGTTGTAAAAGGAGCAATTTCCAAATGCCCAGCAGTAGCACTTTGTCCACCCATTACAACATTTCTTCCAAGTTTTGTTGAACCTGATAGACCAACTTGTGAAACCAAAATAGAATATTCCCCTATTTCACAATTATGCCCAATTTGTACTAAATTATCTATAATTGAGCCTTTTTTGATTCTTGTCTCTCCAAAAACAGCTCTATCAATAGTAGTATTTGCTCCAATTTCCACATCATCTTCAATTACAACTTTTCCTAAATGATAAATTTTAATATGTTTCCCGTCTTTTGTGTGAGCATATCCAAACCCATCACTCCCAATAACACTTCCTGCATGTATTTTTACATTTTTACCAATTTTAGTATCTCTATAAATTGTAACATTTGGATAAATCACACTTCCTTCATCAATCTCAACATAAGGTCCTATTACTGCATTTGGCATAATCTCAACATTTGCACCAATTTTTGCACCTTTTCCAATAACCGCGCTTGGATGCACTTTTGCACTATTTGCTATCTGGTATCCTCCATCTTCCCAAGGTGAAAAAGCAAAAAGTTTTGTAAGAAGAGCTAGTTTTAAATATGGCTCATCAGTAATTAAAGGAATAACTCCTTTTGGAAGTTTTGAAGCATCTTCCTCTCTTATTAAAACAGCCCCTGCTTTTGTATTTTTAAGATACTTTTCATATTTTTTATTCTCTAAAAAACTAATCTCATCTTCTTTTGCATCGCTTAAAGTATTAATCCCTCTTATTTTTTTATCAACATTAGGACACTCAATATTTAAATAATTGCAAATTTCTCTTAAACTATACTCTTTTTTCATTTTACGCTCTTTATGCTAAATTTACCTCTCAATTACACTAACTCCGCTTCTTACAATTTCTGAATTTTTATATTTTGACATCATCGCCTTTAAAAAATTATCGATTCTATCAGGTCTATCAACTACACTCACTACTACATGTTTATCATTTACATTACTAATTTTTCCATTATAACATCTTGCAATTGCATCAATATCAGCTAAATTATCTTTAACTTCTTTTAATGGAAATTTCACCATTGCCATCTCTTTTTCTATAAAATCATCACTTTCAATTACTTTATATACTGGAATAAGTTTATATAATTGCTTTACAATCTGCTCAAATACTTTAGGGTCACCCTCGCTCATTATAGTCATTCTACTAAATTCAGAATTTGGAATTGGAGCAACTGTTAGAGAAGTTATATTATATCCTCTTGCTGCAAACATATTCACAACTCTTGCTAATACTCCATGCTCATTTTCTACTATTACTGAGATAACTCTTTTCATTTGTCTTCCTTAAATACAAGCATATTTTTAAGTGGAGAATTTGGCGGAACCATAGGAAGTACATCTTCTCTTCTATCTACTTGAACATCAATAAATGCCACTTTTTTAGCTTCCATTGCATCTTTTAATGCTTTTTCAAATTCTTCCTTTTTACTTACTCTATATCCAACTCCTCCCATACTCTCAGCTAACTTCACAAAATCAGGCTGTACATCGCTAAGGTCTGTCTCACTTAGTCTATCTTCATAAAACATACTCTGCCATTGTCTAACCATACCAAGATAATTATTGTTTAAAATGATATTAATCACTGGCAAATTATATTTATATCCTACAAGTGTCTCTTGGATATTCATCATAATACTACCATCACCTGTAAAATTAATCACTACCCTATCTTTAGCTCCTTCTTTTGCGCCAAGCGCTGCTGGAAATCCAAATCCCATAGTACCAAGCCCACCACTTGTAATAAGCTGTCTTGGGTAAGTAAAAGGATAAAATTGAGCTGCCCACATTTGATGCTGACCAACATCAGTTGTAATTATTGCATTTTCTGGCACTAGCTGACCTGTTTTTTCTATCACCCATTGAGGTTTAATAACTTCATCGCTATCAGCATATTTTAGAGGATAAAGCTCTTGATATCTATTTAAAACATCTCTCCATTCTTTATATCTATCAGGATTAATCCCATCAAAAAGCAAAGGCATCATCTCTTCTAAAACTAACTTAACATCACCAACAATTGGATATTTAGTCTCTACTACTTTTCCAATTTGGCTTGGGTCTATATCTATATGAACAATCTCAGCATTTTTTGCAAATTCATCAAGTTTTCCAGTAACTCTATCATCAAATCTAGCACCAAGGGAGATAATAAGGTCAGCATCATTCATAGCCATATTAGCGGCAAAAGTGCCATGCATTCCTACCATTCCAAGTAGATATGGGCAATCATGTCTAAGTACTCCTCTTGCCATAAGGGTTTCTACTGAAGGAATTTTAGTAAATTTAACAATTTCTCTAATAATATCACTTGCACCACTTAATACACTTCCACCACCAATATAAAATACTGGTCTTTTAGCTTTTTTAATAGCTTCTACTGCTCTTTTTATAGCTCTTTTATTTCCTTTGTAAGTTGGCTTATAAGTTTTTAGCTCAATTTTTTCTGGGTATTCAAATTTTGCAAGCGCTACTGTTACATCTTTTGGAATATCAATATGAACTGGTCCTGGTCTACCTGAGCGCGCTAAATAAAATGCTTCTTTAATAATATATGCTAAATCTTTTACATCTTTTACTAAGAAGTTATGTTTTGTGATTGGTCTAGTTATCCCTACTGCATCAACTTCTTGGAATGCATCTGTTCCAATTGCAGTAGTTGGAACCTGCCCTGAGATTACTACTAAAGGTATAGAATCTGTATAAGCTGTAGCAATTCCAGTTACTGCATTTGTAATCCCAGGACCACTTGTAACAAAAGCTACCCCAACATCTCCTGTAGCTCTTGCATATCCATCTGCCATATGAACGGCACCTTGCTCGTGTTTAGCTAAAATATGTTTAAATTTATTTTGTTTATATAATTCATCATAAACATTCATTATAGCCCCACCAGGATATCCAAATACAACTTTAACATTCTCTTTAATCAAACTCTCTATTACAATCCTAGCTCCAGTCATCTTCATTTAAAGCCTTTTTCGCGCAATTATAACAAAAATTAACATCCACTAAGAGCAACCCCTTCTCTTACTCCATCATCACATACAATACACTCTTCATATTTAGCTAGTTTAAATATCTCTTTAAAAATATAAATTCCAGTAAAAATCAAATCCCCTCTTCCAACTCCTACTAACTCTTCTCTTTTTTTCATCTCCATTTTCATAAGTTTATTTAGCCAATAATCCAAATCTTTTATAGTTATTTTAGTACAATTAACAATCTCTGGATTATAAGTTTTATAACTAAGCCCATGTTTTAGTGCAGCAATTGAAGTTGGAGTGCCACTACTTGCTGTAAATATTTTTGGCTTTTTATATGCACTAAAGGCAAAATCAATAAATTCTTTAAATTTAGATGCTTCTTTTTTAATCGCATATTTTATAGCTTCTGGAGTTTTATACTTTTGTGTAAATGTAACTATTCCTATTGGAAAACTTTGTGATACAACTACATCTTTATGTTTTAAAATAAGCTCAGTACTTCCCCCTCCAATATCTACTAAAAAAAAGCTCTTTGCTTCTATTTCACATTTATTCTCTAAACAATTCTCAACTGCAAGCGCAGTAAAAATAGCCTCTTCTTCTGGAGTAATTATTTTAAATTCAATTCCAGTTGCTTCTTTTATTTTTTTTATAACTTCTTTACTATTTTTTGCTTTTCTTAGTGCTTCAGTAGCAACAGCTTTTATTTCATCATTAAAATCAATTTTTTGTTTTGCCTCATTTATAGCATCAATTATTCTTTTAATTGCTTCATCTGAGATAACTTTTGTGTTAACTAAATTATCAGCAGTTTTTACAATTTTTTCAAATTCTGCTACTTTTTGTCTACTATTACAATCAATTTTTACAACTCTTATTGTATTACTTCCTAAATCAATGCCTATCACTTAATCTCCTTTATAATTTTGTAAATGGGTTTATTAGTCCATCTACTCATTTACTTTTTACTACTCTCTAATCTGCCCATTTCCTAAAATTTTATATTTATAAGTTGTCAAATCATCAATCCCCATAGGACCTCTTGCATGAAGTTTATTTGTAGAAATTCCAACCTCAGCTCCAAATCCAAACACTCCTCCATCAGTAAATCTAGTAGAAGCATTCACATATACACACGCACTATCTACTCTATTTAAAAACTCTTCTGCCACGCTATAATTTTCAGTAACAATAGCATCACTATGCCCACTTCCATATTTTTCAATATGCTCTATTGCATCATCTAAATTATCTACTACTTTAATAGATAAAACTTTATCAAGATATTCTGTATGCCAATCTTCTTCAGTTGCAGGTTTTATATCAATATATTCAAGTGCTATTTCACAACCTCTAAGCTCAACTTCATTTTTTTCCATCTCTTCTTTAATTTTTGGTAAAAACTCTCCTGCAATCTCTCTATCAACAAGCAAAGTCTCCATTGCATTACAAACACCTGGTCTTTGAACTTTAGCATTTATTGCAATCTTAACAGCTTTTTCTAAATCAGCATCTTTGTGTACATATACATGACAAAGCCCCTTATCATGTTTAATAACTGGCACTTTTGAATTTTCACTAACAAATTTAATTAAAGCTTCTCCACCTCTTGGAATTATTAAATCTACATATTTATCTTGTTTAATAAGCCACTCAACCCCACTTCTTGAATAATCAGGAAGCATTGAAATAGCATCAACAGGAAGTTTATTTTTTTCTAATACATATCTTAATATCTCTATAATAACCGCATTTGAATGAAACGCTTCTTTTCCGCCTTTGAGTATACATGCATTACCACTCATAAAACATAGCCCTGCAGCATCACTTGTTACATTTGGTCTAGATTCATAAATAATACCAATTACCCCAATTGGTATTTTTACTTTGTTTATACTAAGACCATTATCTATTTTCCATCCATCAATCACTTTTCCAACTGGGTCTTTAAGTTTTGCTATATCCCTTAGAGCATTAGCCATAGATTTTACTCTATCTTCATTAAGCAATAATCTATCAATTAAAGCTTCACTTAAATTATTCTCTTTTGCATATTCAAGGTCTTTTTTATTAGCTTCTATTATTTCATCTTTATATTTTTCAATTCTATTAGCCATTTCTCTTAAAACTTTTCTTTTAACTTCACCATTTAATGTAGCTATAACTCTGCTTGCTTCTTTTACATTTTTTAAAATTTCTTCCATAACTTCCCCTTTTTTTTAGATATTTTAACATAAAAGTGTTACGTTTTTTCACTATATAAAACCCATTTTTTTTACAAATTGTTACAAATTTTTTAAATCTTGGCATAATTACTAAAAAAAGGAGAGTATATGTCACTGGATAAAGTATTTGACATAGCTATAATTGGAGCTGGTCCTGGAGGCGTGGCAAGTGTAATTGAAGCAAAACTTGCAGGAATTGATAAAGTAATCTGCCTTGAAAAAGCAGATAATCATCATGATATGATTAGAAAATTCTACAAACCTGGAAAAAGAGTAGATAAAGACTGGCAAGGTAAAAAATTTGAATTTATTGGAAATGTAACATTTGAAGAGTGCTCAAAAGAAGAGTATCTTGAGCAAATGGATAAAAAAATAAAAGATGCTGGCGTTGAAGATAAATTTAAATACAATCACCATGTATATGGAGTAGAAAAAAATTCTGATGGTATTTTTGAAATTGGAGCTGACCATGAGCTTGGTGTAATTCAAGCTAAAAAAGTAAT
>Ga0256831_1000107_pt1 | contig 42358 bp, 37 predicted proteins | sample 132544metaG_FD_189087 | JGI IMG/M metagenome (GOLD analysis project Ga0256831, IMG submission 189087) | Hydrothermal vent microbial communities from Lau Basin, Pacific Ocean - 132-544 | ecosystem: Environmental > Aquatic > Marine > Hydrothermal vents | place: Pacific Ocean: Lau Basin | collected...
GATGCCCGGTCATTTATCAGCAACCTTGATTATGAGCAGGACTTGCAACAGTTATCAAATAGATTATACTTAAAAAAACTTTTGCAACTAACTGATTCAGTTAATAAAGCCTATTATGAAATTCAGAGCTCAGTGAATTTTAACCTGTTACTGGAAAAATTGCTGATTGACTGGAAAGATTGCCTTAAGTAACCTATTATTTAAAATTAAAAGAAAATATTCAGTAATTTTTAGAACAGAATAAAATAAACAGTAAAGAGTTTTTGTATTATGATGCGTCCCGGTCAGGCCAGACAGAGTATTTTATCACTATCCATTAAGGACAAGAGTGCACTGTATGCGGCTTATATGCCTTTTATTAAAAACGGCGGTCTGTTTATTCCCACCAATAAGCAATACAAACTCGGTGACGAAGTGTTTATGCTGCTTACTCTGCTGGATGAAAAAGAAAAACTGCCTGTGGCTGGTACTATCGTCTGGATCACCCCCACCGGTTCCCAGGGCAACCGTGCTGCCGGAGTTGGTGTTCAGTTCAGTGAACAGAATAATGGTCAGGCACAGAAAAAAATTGAAACCTATCTGGCCGGTGCCCTACAGTCAGATCGACCTACCCATACCATGTAACTTCTCCATACTATGTAAAATTTGCTCTGATTGATTTTTCATCAGATCCTTAAATTCTGTTAAAATACCCTGTTTTATTGTAATTACTCAGAATAAATTAAAGTAACGTAGAGTGAATGGCTGCAGGTACTGGATTTACAGGGTTTTGAAAACATGGATGTTTTCACAAAGCGATACATGGATGTACTTGAGCGCCCCTGGAAATTCAGTACCTGTAGACAGTCACGGTCAGGTACACTGAATAGTTACGTTTTATTTAGGTTTAAATTTACAGGAACATCATAATGTCTCAGGAACAGCCGCTGAAGTTTGTCGATTCACATTGTCATCTGGATATGCTGGATCTGAAGGACTTTGACCAGTCCATGGATAAGGTCATTGAGCAGGCCAAAGCGCATAATGTCACCGAAATGCTGAGTATTTCAGTGGATCTGGACTCTTTTCCACGGGTACTGGCGACAGCAAAAGATTATCCCAATGTCCATGCCTCGGTGGGACTGCATCCCTGTCATGCTCCCGATACTATGGTCAGTGTTGATGAACTGGTCAAACTGGCCGATGATCCAGATGTGATTGCCATTGGTGAAACCGGGCTGGATTATTATATGAATGAGGGTACCTGTCCCAGGGGAGAGAACTTTGAGTGGCAGAAACAGCGCTTTCGCACTCATATTCAGGCTGGCATTGCTACTAACAAACCTCTTATCATTCATACCCGCGACGCCAAAGAAGACACTCTTAAGATTCTGGAACAGGAAAATGCCAGCCAGTGCGGTGCTGTTATGCATTGTTTTGTGGAGGATATCCCCACCGCTGAAAAAGCCCTGGAACTGGGGTTTTATATATCCTTTTCCGGTATTGTAACCTTTAAAAATGCCCGTTCCATACAGGAAGTCGCCGCCATGGTGCCGGATAACCGGCTATTAATAGAAACAGATTCACCTTACCTGGCCCCGGTGCCGATGCGGGGCAAAAAAAACCAGCCGGCCTATGTGTCCTATATTGCCGAATTTCTGTCTGAACTGAGAAACTGCAGTACAGAACATATTGCCCGGATCACCCGGGATAATTATTTCCGCTTGTTTAACTGATTTATTTAGGTTTAATTTACCGGCCTAATCTATACGGCATGAGAATATAGCAGTGCAAACGACGACAAAAAATAAAAAATTGTTGAGGATCTCACTGCTGGCGACACTGGTCGGCCTGATGGCCGGAATACTGGTGACCCTGTTCCGAAAATCTATTGAATTAAGCCAGTCCTGGCTGCTGCCCGGCGGGATTATCGGTAATTATGAAGTATTGCCGGGCTGGCAGCGCTGGCTTCTGCCCATTGCCGGGGCTATTATTCTGGGCTGGTGTTATGAACGGCTGCCGCCAGCCAACCGCTCAGTGGGCATTGTGCATATGCTCAACTATATGCGTTTTCGTAAACAGTCACTGCCTTTTACCAATGCAGTAGTACAGTTTTTTGGCGGTCTGCTGGCCATTGTTTCCGGTCATTCCGTGGACAGAGAAGGGCCGGGCATTCATCTGGGTGCGGCTAATGCCGCTCTGGTGGGCAGGAAAATGGCACTGAGCCGGCATGAAGAATATCTTCTGGCCGCAGCCGGCGGTGCTGCCTCTATTGCAGCGGCTTTTAATACCCCACTGGCCGGGGTGATTTTTGTTATTGAAGTATTACGGGTACGTTATAAAATTAATAATATTGTACCGATTATTATTGCATCGGTTGTTGGTACTGTGATTAGCCGGCTGGTTTATGGGCAAAGCCCGGCCTTTGCAGTACCGGCACTGTCAATCGGTTCGCTGAGTGAACTGCCGGTGATTGTAATAATGGGTGTTCTGATTGGTTTTCTGGCGTCCGGCTTTATAAGGCTCAGTGCACTGACAGCGGAATTAAGCTATCACTGGCGGCCTTTATATGCCTTTGTCCTTGCAGGGCTGATCACGGGCACCCTGGCACAATGGGCACCAGAGATTATGGGGGTCAGTTATGATACCGTGAACAGGATCTTTCATAATGACTACGGCATACAGGCTCTGTTTATTCTATTAATGGCCAAGCTGGTCGCCACGGCGATTTCTGCCGGTGTCCGTCTGCCCGGCGGTCTGATCGGCCCGTCCCTAATTATGGGGGGCGCCATAGGCGGCATCAGTGAATTGCTGGTTCAGGCTTATTATCCCTTTTACCAGGGGTCGGCTGGTTTCTATGCCATGATAGGTATGGTGGCCATGATGAGCGCTGTCCTGAGAGCCCCCCTGGCGGCTCTGGTAGCCTTAATGGAACTGACCGGCAATCTGCATATTATTCTTCCCGGGATGATTGTCGTGGTTACTGCTGAAATCATCTCCAGAATGCTAATTGGTAATGTCTCAGCCTTTACGGCTTTATTAAAAGTCCAGTTTAAACGAGAATCCCAACAGGCCAGCAAGACCCTGGAAGCTGATCCCCAAAACATAAAACCTGAAAGCTAAAATCCCTTCGGTGTTTTCCCGGAAATAATATAAGCAAAAGCCAGTACTTCAGCTACAGCCTGGTACAGTGTTTCCGGAATATCTTCATATAAATCCAGCTGGGATAGAAGGACCGCCAGATCCGCATCCTCATGAACAGGTATATTATGCTGCCGGGCCAGTTCCAGGATCTGTTCGGCAATTTCATTCTGTCCGGTTGCCGTCACCTGCGGAACAGGTCTGCTTCGAGACTCATCATAATGCAGAGCAATAGCCTGTTTAATCACACTGTCATCGGTTGTTTTTAATGCTTTATCCTGTTTCACATTACACCTGTTCATCAATGATAAAAGGACTGTCCCGGTATTCTTTTCTGGCCTGCTCAGGGATGCCATGAAAGGCTTTAAGCTGAGTGATGTTAAAGCCGGCATCACTCAGGCGTTCTTTAAGCTGGTAAAAGTTTTGCTGGAATATCTGCTGAGCATGCTGTTCTTCGGACCATACCTGAATACTGAGATCCAGTTTGTCCAGGGTTAGATAGATTCTGATGCCGCCCAGGCTTTCCAGGTGAAAGGCCAGATTAACCGTCCAGATTTTATTGCCTTTCTGCTGTTCTTTCTGTTTAAACTGCTCACGGACTTTCAGCTGCAGAACTTCTGTCTGGTTATTATGCCGAAAGGGGATCTCAAAATTATAAAAGGCCTGATCACTGCTTTCTCTGCTCTGTAACTGGGTACTGACAATACGGGCCAGGGCACCATCCAGTTTATCCAGAATATGGGCCTGGATAACCAGCGGGTTATTTAACAGGAACAGGTTCAGTTCCGCTTTTACAGGTTTCTGAACCTGGGCATGACTGACTTTAGCCGGCAATTCAAAAAAACGCTGCAACTGGTTCTGTAATTCCTGTAACTGGCTCTGAAGCATAGTATTGTAGGCTTTGCCGTAAGCGGATACGTTTTTAGGCAGCACCAGAGCCTCACCGTTCTGCAACATATTCTGTAACTGCAGCAGACCGGCCTTAAAATCTGCAGCAGTATTGCTGCCGTAGCTGGCAGCAGTAACACCTGAACCAGTGGTTCCGGCACGGGCTTCCTTTGCCAGAGCGTTTTCCAGAAACAGTCCTGAATCACGAACAGCCTGCTGCAGAGCCTTGCTATTGTCCAGCTGAGAAAAGCGGGGTATCTGTTCAATAAATCGGTTTACCTGCTGGATAAACTGGGGGGTAAATATTTTCTGGGCACTTGCTTTTTGCTGGTTGATTTCATTTAATGAACTGAGAATATTCACCAGTGCCTGTTGTTTATTAACGAGCAGGTTTAGATGCCGGCTGACCAGCTGGCTTTGGGCGGGTTCTGAATTCAGTTTAAAACTAAAACTACGGTTGGCTTTAATGACTTCCAGTAATAACTGCTGACCGGCCTGCAGACTCAGATCGGTTTTTATACGGACCTGTTGAGACTGGCGCATCAGGGTATCACTGAGTTTTGAGTCAGGTTTTGATTGTATTATACCGACCAGCAGGGCTGGATCGAACTGCCCCTGCGGATTGACCAGAAAAGTGGCCAGTCCATTTTTGGGAGCCTGCAGGACAATAGCCTGAATCAACTGGCCGGAAAACCACTGGTTTACTGTGGACTGGGTTAGCGGGGCAGCCTTGATAACCTGGGCAGCCAGTTGTTCAGCGAGTTTGTGCTGCAGCAGGCGTTCCTGAATAAACATTTGGGTAAATTCACCGGGCAGAATATTTTTAGCAGAAATCAGAGCTTTCTGGGTATCAACGCTGAGTAATCCATCACTGGCCAGACTTTTCAGGGTCTGTTTGAGCAGCAAACCGATAGCCTGACGCTGGCTTTCAACACTGCTGCTTTCGGGGGTTTTTCCTGATGTATTTTCAGACAGGCTTTTTACCAGTCTGGCAAGATCAATAGGCTGCATTATCGTTATTTAGTCAAGTGAGTGAATTTAGGCTATATTTAAGTATAAACCAAATCTGGATAATTAAAATTTATGAGTCATGATAATCAGCTCTGGTATATCCGGCGCAAGGGAAAAATCAAGGGGCCGTTTCCCACTGGTTTGATTAGTAAACAGATTTTGCTGGGCCGGGTACATCCATCGGACATGTTAAGTCAGGATAAACAGACCTGGCGTAAGGCATCATCAATACGGGAAGTCATGCCCGAGGTATTAAAATACCGTAATGAAGATAATTATAAGGAACGCCTCAGGGCAGCCCGACGCTGGGCCGATGAAAGAGGGGAAGTCCGGGAAGTTGACGGGGATGGTAAGGAACAGATTTACCAGCCGCGTAAAAAAATTACTCATTTAAGAATTAAAACGGTCAGTATGCTGGGCATGATATCCTTTTTTGCCATTGTAGCGGCAATAATTTATGCCATGTTTGTGTTTACTCCTGATAAACCGCTGGACATCATTGACTGTAATGCTACAGGACAGGACCGCAGTGTTTTTGACGGCTGTCATCTGCAGCGCAGGGACTTTTCCAGACTGAATTTAAAAAACAGCAGTTTTAAAAATGCCTTATTGCAAAGCAGTCGTTTTGCAGACACTGACGCCAGAGAAAGTCATTTTGATTATGCCAATTTGTCCTTAGCCGATCTCAGTCGTGCTGATTTCAGCCGTGCCAGTTTAAAGGCAGCAGACTTAAGAGGGGCGGATCTGAGCGGAACGGATTTTAGCGGGGCGGATCTTAGTTATGCGGATTTAACTCATGCCAAAGGCCGGGGCATTAAACTGATTGGCGCAAATCTGGATAGTACCATCTGGTTTGATGGTAAAACTTGTGCGCAACAGTCCGTAGGGCGCTGTTTCGGAAAATAAATTGTAAGAGGAACATATGAGCGAGATTGCTTATACTAAAGAAGAAATCATTCTGTCTTTGCATGCCATTACCGATTTTATTCGTTTTGGTGCCAGTCTATTCAAAAAGGCCGGGCTGTATTACGGACATGGCAATGCCACTGCCATTGATGAGGCGGCTTACCTGGTACTGCATACGCTAAATCTTGAGCCGGATACCCACTCACTTTATTTTTCTTCACAGTTAACAAAAAATGAAAAACTGGCTGTTGCCAGTATTTTATTTCGACGTGCAAAGGAAAAAATTCCGGCGGCCTATCTGACTCACGAAGCCTGGTTCTGCGGCCTGCCTTTTTATGTGGATGAACGGGTACTGGTACCGCGCTCACCGATTTGTGAATTAATTCAGAATCATTTTGAACCCTGGGTGGAACCTGAAAAGGTTGAACGTATTCTTGATTTATGCACCGGCAGCGGTTGTATCGCCATTGCCTGTGCCAGTTATTTCCCCCATGCTGAGGTGGATGCGGCTGACATTTCTGAAGATGCACTGGATGTGGCATTACAGAATATAGAACAGCATCAGATGGTGGATCAGGTTAATATTGTGCAGTCGGATCTGTTCAGCAATCTTAAAGGGCAGCAATACCATATTATTGTTTCCAATCCGCCTTATGTGGATGCACAAGATATGTCTACTCTGCCCACAGAATATCATGCCGAACCGGAACTGGGTCTGGCTGCAGGTGAAGATGGTCTGGATCTGGTTATACCCATGCTGGAGCAGGCAGCGGAACACCTTTACCCTGAAGGAATTTTAATTGTCGAAGTGGGCAATAGTGAATATGCCCTGCAGGAACGTTATCCGGATATCCCGTTTTACTGGCTGGAATTTGAGCACGGCGGACATGGAGTATTTTTATTAACCAGAGAGCAGCTTGAGCAGTATTTTGGTGGCGCATAATGCGCTTTCAGGATTATTGAATCATGTGTTGAAAATTAAGTTTAAGGCTTACCGGATCCTGACTGCTGACTTAAATGCTTTTTCCACATGGCGGCTTTTTTTAAGGCGTATTTCTGCATGTCTTCAACTTTATCCGCTTCATCAATAATTTCTCTGCCCAGCAGAGTTTCCAGAGCATCTTCAAGGGTAACAATTCCGGAAAACTGCCGGTAGGAATCGTGTACCAGGAATAAATGTTCCTTGCGGCTGATAAACTGATCCAGCAGGAAATAAACCGGCATATGTTCAGGGACACTGTGTACCGGACGGGTCAGGGTTTTTATAGGGGCAGAGACATTCTGGTTCATGGATATGGCTCGTAAAATACTTCTGGCAAACACCATTCCAGTAATATTGTCCTTGTTGTCCTGATAAACCGGGATACGGGAATAGATAAACAGGTTGTCTTCTTTTAAAGCCGATTCAATGCTTTGATCGGCATTAAGCGTAAAAACCACGCTGCGCGGGGTCAGAATATTTTCTATCTGGGTCTGTTTCAGGGTCAGCAGGTTTTCTATCAGCTGGGTTTCATTCTCAGCCAGGATACCCGTTTCTTCGCCGATTTCAGCCATGGCCATTATTTCTTCACGGGTCAGGCCGTGTTTCTTGCTGTTTTTAATACGATTGGTCAGCTGGCTGGAAATCCATAGCAGGGGCATAAGTACGACCGTTAATATCCTGATAATATAAGCCGTGGGTTTGGCCAGTTCTCGCCAGTAGGTGGCACCAATGGTCTTGGGGATAATTTCAGAAAAATACAGGATCAGCAGGGTTAAAATTACCGCTATCAGGCTCTGCCATTCGATACCGAATATTCTGACCGCTTCCGCTCCCACACCGGCAGCGCCCATAGTATGGGCAATAGTATTAAGAATTAATATGGAGGAAATGGAGCTGTCCATATTCTGCTTTAATTGAGTCAGGGTCTTTTTGAGTTTTGGCTGTTCACCCAGAGAAGCAATATAACTGCTATGAATAGACAGAAAAACGGCTTCCAGAATGGAGCACAGGAATGACACCAGTAGAGCCAGTGCCAGATAAAAGATAAGTAATGTCATATAAAACCAGTTGGGTGGTTAAGGTTCTGTTATTTAGGATTATAGCTTAAAACTCACTGCTACCTTTAAACCACCCTTATCAGATGGGCCAAATTCAATGTGGCCATTATAGGCAGTAACAATATCCTGTACAATGGCCAGGCCGACGCCATGTCCGGGTGTCAGTTCATCAATTCGTACACCGCGTCGGGTAATGGTAGTTATTTTTTCTGTTTTAATACCGGGGCCGTTATCTTCAATAATAATACTGAGCTGAGTGGAATCCTGGCTTACTTCAATATCTATGCTGTCCTTACACCATTTACAGGCATTATCCAGCAGGTTACCCAGTATTTCCATTAAATCGCCTTCATCCATTTTAAACTGGATACCGGGCGTTATTTGAGTGGTAAATTGAATGGCTTTTTCCCGATATATTTTTTTCATACTGTCAAGCAGGGATTTTATAACCGGCTCAAGTTTCAGGTACTGGATATGAGGGGACGGGCTGGTGGTACTGGCTTTCTGTAGTTGGTATTCAACAATATTGTTAATTCGTTGTACGGCTTTATCGACCTGTTCAATATAATTTTCAGGATACTGTTTATCGAAACTCTGTCCCTGAATAATGGCCAGAGGCGTTTTCAGGCTATGGGCCAGGTCGGCGAGGGCGTTTCGGTAGCGTTCCTGCTGCTGACGTTCATAACGGATCAGTTCGTTAACATTACGGGTGAGCGGCTGCAGTTCCTGGGGGTAGTCCTGCTGTAATAGTTCCTGTTCACCCTGTTCAACGGCCTTGATTTCATATTCCACATCTCGCAGGGGTTTCAGACCCCAGCGCAGCATAACAAACAGGCTGATCAGCAGGGTAACGGACATTAATAATAAATGGCTCCAGAGGCTTTTCTGATAACTGTCAATGATCTGGTATAGTTCACTGAGATCATCACTGATATGGTAAATAAGCGGGGTCTGGCGGTTATTTAGATTCCAGAAAATGGCAATGCTCAGGCCGATATAGTCCTTGCCGTCCACAGTAAAGGTCTGAAAAACTTTTTTACCATGAATAATGGTTCTGCCCGGCGGCAGATGGCGGGGATTGCTGCCGGAAGAATGCCATAAGATGGTTCCGTCGGCCTGAGTAATATAGGCGGACAGGCTGACATCATGATTAAGGATGTCGACAGTCAGTTTTTGCGGACTGTTTTGCGGATTAACAGCATTGAGTTCCCGGTCTGCCATTAACAGGTAAATCTGCCCGGTCAGGCGTTCTTTTAAGGCGGAAAAGGCGTTGTTATAAAAGGCTTTATTCAGGGTATAACCGGTTAAAATAACAAACAGGCTGACCACAATGACCGCCCCGATAATAATCCGCTTATTGATGGAGTTAAAATAAATGGACAGGTTATTCAAGGGTGAGCGCCGCTTATTGCAGGTTAAACCGGTAACCCCGGCCGCGTACGGTTTCTATGGGCTTTAACCGGCCATCGGGAGCCAGTTTTTTGCGCAGCCGGCCCATAATAACTTCCAGTACATTGCTGTCCCGGTCCTCATTGTGAGGATAAAGATAATCAGACAGTTCGGATTTGGATATAACCTTATTGTGCCGGCGCATCAGGTATTCGAGAATTTTATATTCAAATTCAGTGAGCTCCAGAAGCTGACCGGACAGGGTGGTCTGCTGACTGTCAGGGTTTATACAGACAGGGCCATAACAGATCTCCTGTGAGCTGCTATTAGAAGCCCGGCGCAGCAGGGCATTAATGCGTGCCAGCAGTTCTTCCATATGAAAGGGCTTAACCAGGTAATCATCGGCACCGGCTTCCAGTCCCTCTACCTTGTCCTGCCAGCGGCCTCTGGCGGTAAGCACCAGTATCGGCAAAGTGCTGCCCTGTTTGCGTAAGGCTTTAATAATGTCTATGCCTGACAGTTCCGGCAGCCCGATATCAATAATGGCAATATCTACCGGGTATTCGCTGGCAAAGTACAGGCCTTCCTTGCCGTTGCCGGTCACATCGACCTGAAAATGCTCAGCCTCTAACTGGCCGCGGATCTGCTCCTGAAGCTGAACTTCATCTTCTATCAGCAAGGCTCGCATTTTAGTCCTCCACAGGGGTTGCCACCAGTTTCATGCGTAAAGTATCACCAGGTTCATGTTTAGTCTGGGTAGTGTATTCACTGCCATTATAACGGTAACGTACCCGATAGCCTACTACCTTTTCTTCTTCATAGGTTTTGTAACGGGTAGTACAATGCTGCCGGGTTTCATATCTGGCTCTGTTGAATTCAGGAATTGTACGCCGGTTATGAGTCAGGTCATAAGCAACCGCACCGCCCAGTATACCGCCGGCTACAGCTCCGGCTTTCTTATTAGACTTACTGTGACCCAGGGCATTACCGATACCGCCGCCGACCAGTGTGCCGAGTACTGTTCCAGTATATGAGTTTTGATCGAACATGGCATCAAAATAACTGTTCTGAGCTGATTGAGTCCGGGATGGTTCAATCTGAACCTGTTCAGACCAGCAGTCCTGGTAGGGGGTTGAATGCTGGATGATTTTGGAAACCGGTGTGGCACTGATGACCGGGACATACTCATAAGATATATGTGATTGACCTTTGGCATAAAGTGCTGTCTGGGCTGTTAAGCCAATTAACACGGTGAGACTGATTGTCAATGTTTTGAAATTAAACATGATGAACTCCTTTCCCTCTTGATTTACTGATATAATCTCACCCTTATCCTGAACGATTAATGAACTTTTTCACTGTAAATGCAGCAGTTTTGTATCACATTCACAGAATGTGATTTAATTCTCAAAAAACAGTAACTCTTTTATTTAAAACGGTTGGCGTGCTATGTCTGGAAACTCCTTTGGAAAATTATTTGTTGTTAGTTCATTTGGTGAAAGCCATGGCAGGGCAATTGGCTGTATTGTGGACGGCTGTCCTCCCGGGCTGGAATTATCTGAAGCGGATCTGCAAACCGATCTGGATCGCCGTAAACCGGGTACATCCCGGCATACCACTCAGCGCCGGGAAGATGATGAAGTGCAGATCCTGTCTGGGATTTTTGAGGGTAAAACCACGGGTACGCCCATATCACTGGTTATTTATAATAAAGATCAGCGTTCCAAAGATTACGGCAATATCAAAAATACCTTTCGTCCCGGCCATGCTGATTATACTTACCAGCAGAAATACGGTTTCAGGGATTATCGCGGCGGCGGCCGTTCTTCGGCCAGAGAGACTGCTTCACGGGTAGCGGCCGGAGGTATTGCTAAAAAATATCTGAAAGATGTTTACGGCATTGAAATTCGAGGCTATCTGTCCCAGCTTGGCCCTATTAAAACAGCTCAGCCTGGTGACGATCATTTTAACTGGGAGCTGGTCAATATTAACCCATTTTTCAGTCCCGATGAGCGCCAGATCAAGCCCATGGAAGACTATATGGATGCCCTCAGAAAAGAGGGTAATTCGGTGGGTGCTAAAGTTTCCGTAGTGGCCAGCGGTATGCTACCCGGTCTGGGTGAGCCGATTTTTGACCGTCTGGATGCAGATATTGCCCATGCCATGATGAGTATTAATGCTGTAAAAGGTGTTGAAATTGGTGCCGGCTTTGACAGCGTAGAACAAAAGGGTACCGAGCATCGGGATGAAATCACTCCGGAAGGTTTTCTTTCTAATCATGCGGGCGGTATTCTGGGCGGTATATCCTCAGGTCAGGATATTGTGGTGCATATTGCTCTCAAACCAACTTCCAGTCTGCGCCTGCCTGGACGAAGTGTGGATGTCAATGGTGAACCAATTGAAGTGGTTACCCAGGGGCGTCATGATCCCTGCGTCGGCATTCGGGCTACTCCGATAGCGGAAGCCATGCTGGCTATTACGCTGATGGATCACCTGCTGCGCCATCGGGCGCAGAATGCGGATGTGCAGTCAATAACACCAGTTATTCCTGCCCAACCTGACTCATAAACACCAGGCACCCAGATCAAAATCCTTGATTAAAAATATTCCATATTGGCGTCTGTCCAGTTTTTACTGGTTTTATTTTGCCACTCTGGGCGCTTTTATACCCTATTGGGGTCTGTATCTGTCCGATGCCGGCTATGATCCAGTGCAAATCGGACAGTTAATTGCCGTCATTATGAGCACCAAAATTGTGGCGCCTTATATCTGGGGCTGGATTGCCGATCACCGTGGAAACCGGCTGACTATTATCCGTATTGGTGCCATCCTTTCACTGCTGGGTTTTTCGTCGATTTTTCTGGTCAACGGCTTTTGGGCACTGTTTCTGGTATTAATGGTTTTCAGTTTCTTCTGGAATGCTATATTACCCCAGTATGAAGCCCTGACCTTTAATCATCTTGGAAAAAAAGCAGACCAGTACAGCTGGATCCGGATATGGGGCTCTCTGGGATTTGTAGTCGCAGTGACAATTATGGGCTGGGTATTAATGTCCATGCCGGTCAGTCAGTTGCCCATAGTAGTGACTATGCTGTTAGCCGGTATTGCCGTTTCAACCTTTCTGGTCAGTGAGCATAACGGCAATGAGTATCATGAGGCCCATACCAGTATTGTACAGATCCTCAAACGCCCGGAAGTCATTGCTCTGCTAACAGCCTGCCTGCTGGTACAGGCCAGTCACGGTCCGTACTACACGTTTTATTCAATCTATGCAGAAGAGCATGGCTATGAAAAATCCTGGATAGGCCTTCTCTGGGCTATAGGTGTACTGTCTGAGGTTGTGGCCTTTGCGCTGATGCCCTGGCTGGTTAAACGCTTTGGGTTCAGAAACCTGCTGCTGGCCAGCCTGTTTTCCGGTTCTCTGCGCTGGTTGATGATTGCTTTCTTTATTGATAATGCCCTGTTAATCACTTTTGCCCAGATATTTCATGCTTCAACCTTCGGGATCTACCATGCAGTAGCCATTGCTTATATCCATCGTTTTTTCAAAGGTAATAACCAGGGCAAGGGGCAGGCGCTATACAGCAGTGTCAGTTTTGGTGTCGGCGGTGCTATTGGCAGCCTGTACGGCGGTTACCTGTGGGAAAGTCAGGGTTCCACCTTAACCTTTATTCTGGCCGCCGTATTATCCTTTGCGGCTTTTGCTATTTCCTGGAAATACACCAGAAATTAAACGAAAGTAAGATAATTTTTACGTTCCTTAGAATAATCTGAGATATAATATTAATATGTGTTAATGTTTATAAGTCGTTCAGAAGGTGCATGGTAATGCATGGAAGTATTGAACATCCGCTCACAGTAAGTCCAGATCAACAGGGCAGCTATTTTATGTCTGAGTATTTATCCGACTTTTTAACCGATTTTTTAAATTCCAGTTTTGTAAACCAGCTTTCTTCATTTATTGACCAGTTAGTTGCCCAATCATCAGATGTAAAATACCTTCTGCTGTTTCTGGGAATAGCCATGCTTTTTCTGTTTATGTTGTTTTTTTTCAGAGCCAGAGAGCAGCCGGATGATGAGTTTATTCATATACCCGTTACAAAATACCCGGACAATCCAGAAACTGATAGTTTAGATACTAATATTTCAGGGACTGACACAGCAATTAATAATACCTCTTCAGATAGTGTTGATGATACCGACGTTAAGCATTTAAAAACTCGTCTTAAAGATAAAAATATACTTGAGGCGGCGTTTCAGCCTGAATGGGATGTGCATAATACCATGGCTGATATTCAGAGTGATGAAATAAACAGCCCTTTAATGAGTGATGAAATATCTGATCCGCTCAATTCAATGGCAGAGATTAGAAAAGTTAATCAAAGTACCCTGGATCAACGGATCAGCGCCTTTCAGGAGCTCAATACTGATATTCAGATGGCTGATGAACAATGGCTGCAGGAATTTGAAAATATCCGCAATAACGAGAAACTGGATGTTTTTATCGATGAATTTGAACAACTATTATCAGAAATAAACAGTCGTACAAAAAATGTGGAAGATAGTCCGGAAAATCTGGATAATTTAATCCAGTTTCAGTCCTCCATTCGCTTTATTAAGGTGCTTTCTGAAATGGTACAGGCACAACGTTTAAATCGTTTTTCCTATACCGTGGCAGAATTTCTTGACGGTCTGATTGAAGGGAAGATCAGTACATCTTCTGACACCGGCAGGCGCTTAAGCAAGGTGGCTAAATTTTATAACCAGTACAGCCGATTGTTAAAAGGCCAGTCCAGTTATAAAATTTCTGCTTAATTTAGATTAATAACGGATAGCAGGCGTTTCGATGGGCAGGCCATTCCCCCTGGCGTTGAGATAAATTTCCAGGTCGCGAAATTCATCAGAATCCTGTTCAAAGGTTTCTGCCCTCAGAGAGCGGAAACATTCCCTTAAACGCTGTGGGAGATTAATCATTTTCTGAGCTTCAAGACGGTATTCCGGAAAACCATTGGTATGTCCCTGAGACAGTTTCTGACCACGCAGCATTTTCCCTGTATGGACATCATGGCAATGATCACAGCTCATATTCATCTGTCCGAAACGGGTATAATATAATTTTTTCCCGGCTTCATAATACGGTTTCATGGGGCCGCTGACATCTACATTGACTTTTTCACCCTGGGCCAGATAACGCAAAAAGGTTTCCAGGGCCAGTAATTCTCTGTCATCATACAGCAGGGGCAGATTATCCAGCTGGTTTTCCCAGCAGCGTTGAATCTGATCTCGCAGGGTTAATGGTTTACCCAGTTCGGCAATAAACTTCGGGTATTGTGCAATACTGGCAGGGGAGAGCTGTTCACCGTCGGCACCGTGACAGCTGGCACAGCTTTTATCATCATCACAGGGCCGGGCAAATAATTTTTTCCCCAGTTCAATTAATTCATAACCCGGATTCTGAAAATCATCATCCTGCATTTCCCGGGCTTCCTGGGAAATAAACTCATAACCGGATTTAAGGCCGTCAGGTATTGGCAGGGTATTGGCTTCTATAGCCTTATCCGGTGCTTTTAAGGTCTTAAGATAGGCAATTAAATCTTCTACCTCCTGAGCACTGAGAATGGTGGTACCCTCATATTGAGGTGCAATGCGGTTAATATACCGGGTACTGAGGTAATAGCTGGGCATAATAGTAAACGGGTTTAAACGCTGCATATCCACAATCCGTAAACGCAGATCTGCCGCATTAAATTTATTACTGATATCATACAGGGCAGGACCGATAGTGCCATGGAATTCCTCTTCTGGTATCGGCAGCTGATGACAGGAAATACAGTTACCCTTATTCCTGTTCTTTGCCAGCAGACGGCCTCTAGCAGGATCGCCTGTTAAATTATTCAGAGGTTCACTAATAGCATTGTCAGTAATGGTATAAGAAGGTTCTTCAGCCTGAATGCTTATAATGCCTGACAAGCAGCACAGTAAAAACAGAAACATGGACTTGCGCACAAAATACACCTTTATAAGATAATGTTTATTCACTTATATAGTAATATTTGTTTAAGTAAAAGTCTTGTTTCTATAGGCAAAAAGACCAGAATATGGGATAATTCAACGTTAAATTGACATGGGTTTAACGGTTTTCGGATGTCAGGATAGAAGGTCAGGATAAGAGCCGGGATAATGACCGAGATAAAAAGATGGCCAGGATAAAAATTTGCGGGATTACCAGTAGTGAAGATGCACTTTATGCCTGCCGGGCAGGTGCAGATGCCATAGGCCTGGTTTTTTATCCGCCCAGCTCACGTCATGTAGATGTTCAGCAGGCCCGTAATATAGTGGCTGATATTCCGCCGTTTACCAGTTCTGTGGCCCTGTTTGTTAATGCAGAACGAGCATTGATTGAACAGGTAATTGAACAGGTTAAAATCGATATCCTGCAGTTTCATGGTGATGAAACAGAAAGCTTCTGCGCTTCGTTTACACGCCCTTATATCAAGGCCATACGAATGAAACCAGGACTGGATTTATATGAAGTTCAGGAACATTATGCCTCTGCCCGGGCATTATTGCTGGACACTTATGTAAAAGGCGTGCCCGGCGGTACCGGGAAAGCCTTTAACTGGGATAAAATACCGCCTGATCTGCATAAGCCGGTCATTCTGGCAGGCGGCCTGGATGCGGATAATGTCGCCCAGGCAGTGGCTCAGGTTAAACCTTATGCGGTGGATGTCAGCGGCGGTGTAGAGAAAAAAACTGAGGCAGAAAAAGGTAAAAAAGACCGGGCTGAAATCACCCGGTTTATTAATAATGCCAGATAAATATCAGATAAAAGTACGGCAATAATTATAATTTTTAACGGTAAGATATATGACTAGCGATACGCAGACGGAAACCAGACTGTCTGACATGCCCGATAAGAAAGGCCATTTTGGTCAGTATGGCGGTATGTTTGTGCCTGAAACCTTAATGGAACCCTTAGAGGAATTAAAACAGGCCTATATTAAATATATGCAGGATCCCGAATTCCTGGAAGAGCTGGATAATGACCTGAAAAATTATGTGGGCCGGCCTTCACCGCTGTATTTTGCTGAGCGCATGAGTCGGGAACTGGGTGGAGCAAAAATCTACCTTAAACGTGAAGACTTAAATCATACCGGTGCACATAAAGTCAATAATACCGTTGGTCAGATGCTGCTGGCCAGGCGCATGGGTAAAACCCGAATTATTGCTGAAACCGGTGCCGGGCAGCATGGTGTGGCGACAGCCACTGTGGCTGCACGTTTAGGACTGGAGTGCGTTGTTTACATGGGGGCTGAGGATATTCAGCGCCAGGCGCTTAATGTGTATCGTATGAAACTGCTGGGAGCCCGGGTAGTTTCTGTTGAATCCGGTTCCAGAACCCTGAAAGATGCACTTAATGAAGCCATGCGTGACTGGGTTACCAATATCGATAAAACTTTTTATATTATCGGCACGGCAGCCGGGCCTCATCCTTATCCCGCCCTGGTACGGGATTTTCAGGCCATTATCGGTCGTGAGACCAGGCAGCAGATCATGGAGCATGAAGGCCGTTTTCCCGATGCACTGGTAGCCTGTATTGGCGGCGGTTCCAATGCTATCGGCCTGTTTTATCCTTTTGTGGATGATCAGGAAGTTTCCATGTACGGTGTAGAAGCAGCCGGCCATGGTCTGGAAACCGGTGAACACGCAGCCCCTTTATGTGCCGGTAAACCCGGTGTGCTGCATGGTAACCGTACCTATCTGATGGAAGATAAACACGGTCAGATCATTCCAACCCATTCGGTTTCCGCCGGCCTGGATTACCCCGGTGTCGGTCCTGAACATTCCTGGCTAAAAGATATAGGTCGGGCTAATTATGTGGCCGTAACTGATGAAGAAGCACTTGATGCTTTTCATGAATTAACGAAGGTGGAAGGTATTATGCCGGCTCTGGAATCCAGTCATGCCATTGCCTATGTTAAAAAACTGGCACCGACTATGGATAAGGACCAAATTATTGTGGTTAATTTATCGGGCCGTGGCGATAAAGATATCCATACCGTGGCCACTATTGACGGTATTGAATTCTAATTAAACCGGTTTAAACTGCTTTAAATTAAAAAGCTTTAAATTAAAAAACAGGCACGATTTGTACAACATGAGTCTTATAACATGAGTCGTATAAAAAGCTGTTTTGAACAGCTAAAAAAACAAAATAAAAAAGCCCTGATCCCTTATGTGGCGGCGGGCGACCCTAATCCTGATATTACTGTGGATTTAATGCATGCCATGGTGCACAGCGGGGCTGATATAATTGAACTGGGTGTGCCTTTTTCTGATCCTATGGCTGATGGTCCGGTGATCCAGAAGGCCAGTGAGCGCGCTCTGGTTTACGGCACTTCCCTGACCGATGTGCTGGCTATGATTAAAACTTTCAGGGAAAAAAATAATACCACTCCAGTAGTATTAATGGGCTACCTCAATCCTGTTGAAATTATGGGTTATGAACGCTTTGCTAAAGCGGCCCAGGATGCTGGTGTTGATGGCGTTCTGACCGTGGATATTCCACCGGAAGAAGCTGAAGACTATGTCCCTGCTTTAAAAACACATGATCTGGACCCGATTTTCCTGCTTTCACCCACGACCACCCGTGAACGGATGCAGCATATCTGTCAGTATGCCAGCGGTTTTATCTATTATGTTTCCGTAAAAGGGGTAACAGGTACTTCTGCTCTGGATACGGATGAAGTTGCGGCTCGTTTGAAAATTATTAATGAAGTCACTGACCTGCCGGTGGGGGTCGGGTTTGGAATTAAAAATGCGGAAACGGCTGCGGCCATTGGCAGGGTTTCCGAAGCGGTAGTAGTGGGCAGTGCCCTGGTCAACCTGGTTGAACAGAATGCTCATAATGCTGACGGCAATGAAAAAATTATAAAAGATATCTCTCAGGTTTTATCATCCATGCGTACTGCGCTGGATGCCTGATTATACACATAATGTAACTGAACAGATTTATTCTGGCTTAAGGTTACTTTGATTTGGAATAGACTATGAATTGGTTTACACGCTTATTACCGTCCATTAGTACGGACGGCGCATCGAAAAAAGGTGTACCGGAAGGTTTATGGGATAAATGTCCGGCCTGCAGTGCAGTATTGTATCGGGTCGAACTGGAACGCAATCAGGAAGTTTGTCCTAAATGTAATTATCACATGCGTATTGGTGCCCGTAAACGTTTAATGAACCTGTTTGATGAGGGTTCAACCACTGAATTATTTGAAAACCTTGAACCGGTGGATGAATTAAAATTTAAGGACTCTAAAAAATACAAGGACAGGATCACGGCTTCCCAGAAGGCTACCGGAGAAAAAGATTCCCTGATTGCTATGGAAGGTAAAATCAATGATTTTCCACTGGTTGTCGCTGCCTTTGAGTTTAAATTTATGGGTGGTTCCATGGGTTCTGTGGTCGGGGAAAAATTTGTCCGCTGCGTTAATCACTGTCTTGACAATGAGCTGCCTTTTGTCTGCTTTTCTGCCAGCGGTGGGGCACGAATGCAGGAAGCCCTGTTTTCCCTGATGCAGATGGCTAAAACCAGTGCAGCACTGGGTAAACTGCGTCGCCGGGGTCTGCCTTTTATCTCGGTGATGACTGATCCGACCATGGGTGGAGTATCAGCCAGTTTTGCCATGCTGGGCGACATTAATATGGCCGAGCCTAAAGCGTTGATTGGTTTTGCCGGTCCCAGGGTCATCGAACAGACTGTTAGAGAAAAACTTCCGGAAGGTTTTCAGCGCAGTGAATTTCTGCTTGAGCATGGTGCTGTAGACATGATTGTCAGCCGCCATGATATGGGTAAAACTCTGGTTAATGTTCTGTCCATGTTAATGAACAGGGGGGGCTGATCCTGCCCTCTGATCCTGCCAGTTTTACCCAACTGCAGCAATGGCTGGACTGGCAGGAAAACCTGCACCCGTCAGAAATTGAGCTGGGGCTGAAACGCCTTAAACAGGTGCTTTATCGCCTGTATCCGCAATTCAGTCAGCCCGAACAGCAGACTGTGAATATGCCTTATACGGTGATCACTATTGCCGGAACCAATGGAAAAGGCTCTACAGTGGCGTTGCTGGAGTCGATACTGACCCAGGCCGGTTATAAGGTCGGCACTTATACTTCCCCTCATCTTCAGCAATACAACGAGCGGATCCGCATTAACCAGGTTCCAGTTACCGATCAACTTATTTGCGATGCTTTCAGCCGAATTAATCACAGCCGTGATGCTGTTTCCCTGACCTATTTTGAATTTGGTACCCTGGCGGCTATTGAGATCTTTTTCCGGCAGCAATGCAATATTGTTATTCTGGAAGTGGGACTGGGTGGCCGACTGGATGCGGTTAATGCCATAGAACCGGATATTGCCTTTGTTTCTACTGTGGATTTTGATCACCAGGACTGGCTGGGTGATGACCTGGACAGTATTGCCCTGGAGAAAGCCGGTATTTATCGAAATAACAAGCCGGCCATTTATGGTGATGAGCCGTTAATTAATAGTATTGCTGAAAAAGTAACGGAGGAAGCGCTGGAATTTTACCAGTTCGCTAAGGATTATAACTATCGGCTCAGAGAGCTGCAATGGGACTGGCTGCCAGCTGACAGCAGTTGTTTTGAACCATACTATAACCTGCCTTTACCTGCTCTGGGCGGTCAGATACAGCTGAAAAATGCCGCCAATGTGCTGTTTATTCTGCAGTTAATCCGTTCACAATGGCCAGTGACCCAGGCTGAAATCAAGCAGGGGTTATTAACCGCGACGCTTGCCGGGCGTTTTCAGATCCTTAAAACTGAACCGCTGGTTATTGCGGATGTCGCACATAATGTGCAGGCTACCAGGGTTTTAATAAAGACTCTGCAGGAACTGTCAGTACCCGGTAAATGGCATATTATTGTGGGCATGCTTAAAGACAAGGATATTGCCAGCGTATTGCCTGAGTTTAAAACGCTGGCTGAGAGCTGGAGCATTATTGAACTGGATACGCCGCGAGCCATGCCTGCTGAAGCCATTAGAACAATTGTTAAGGAACAACTGGGGCAGGGTTCTGAAATACATTGTTTTGCAGACTTTAAGCAGGCATATCAGCACTATAATGAGTATAATAATAAGCTGCAAACCAGCGGGGGTTATCAAAACAATCTGCTTGTTTTTGGTTCTTTTTTTACAGTGTCTGAGGCTTTACGGTTTTTTGGTGAATAATATGATTAACGATGGCTATGTTTTAAGAACAGTTTCAAAAGCGGATTTATAAGCGCTATGATTAAAGAACAGACGGATGTTAATATAAAGCAACGCCTGATTGGTGCTATTGTTCTGGTCTCACTGGGCGTTATTATTATTCCTTTATTGCTCAATAGCGGCAGTGATTCTCAACAGGAAATTTACGGCAGCAATATCCCGCCGCTGCCGGCTGAACTCAATAAAAAACTGCCTGAAATTGCTCCCATTAAAAATGTACCGCTGCCAGAGGCCGTTGAATCCATACCGGTGGAACGAGTTCCGACTGTTAAAAAACCGATTAAACAGGTGACCCAGGAAAACCTTAAAGCGGTTACCCGTAAAATTACTATCAGCAAGACAGCAAAACCGGCTAAAGTGGTACCTGCGGAAAAATTCAAACCAGCCGGTAAACCCAAAACAAAAAAAATAAGTCAAGCCTATACCTTACAGATAGCCAGTTTCAGTAATAGCAATAATGCCTTTACTTTGCGTGACAAATTAAGAAAAAAAGGCTTTAAAGCCTATATTGAGTCGGTTAAAACATCAAAGGGTAAAATCTACCGCCTGCGGGTCGGTCCTTATCTGAAATATGAGCAGTTATTATCCATCCAGAAAAAAATAGAAAAACAGTTCCAGCTAAAGAAAACCATTATTGTTAACTATAAAACCTGAGTATGGTAATATAGCCTGCTTATAAAATGATTGAGAATAATAAGTGTCACTCATCTGGCCTGATTATATTATTATTGTCTTAATTGCCATCTCTACGGTAATTAGCATCGTGCGGGGGTTTGTGCGCGAGTCCATGGCACTGGCCGGCTGGGTGCTGGCTATCTGGGTGAGTCTGATGTACATGCACCCCATGGCTATCTTTATCGGTCCTTATCTTAATTTACCACCGTCTATTCTGGCTATGGTGGCCTTTGCTATACTATTTATTATCACCCTGATACTGTCTGCTCTGGTAGGCAATATGATTGGTTCGCTGGTGGACAAAACGGGTCTGTCCGGTACCGATCGGGCCATTGGCATGTTATTCGGCATAGCCCGGGGCATCCTTATTGTCGGGGTGCTGGTACTTCTGGCCGGCTTTACGCTGGTACCCCAGGATCTCTGGTGGAAAGAATCGATTTTAATTTCTCATTTTCAACAACTCGCAGAGATGATGAAGGCTTACCTGCCGCCGGATCTCGCTGCAAAAATTCATTACTAACTGGGTATAAACATTATGTGTGGCATTATTGGTATTGTTGCAAAGTCCAATGTGAATCAGGATCTTTATGATGGTTTGACCGTATTACAGCATCGCGGTCAGGATGCTGCGGGTATTGTTACCTACGATCATAATCGTCTGCATTTGCGTAAGGATAACGGACTGGTTAAAGATGTGTTCAGTTCCATTGATATGCTTCGCTTGCAGGGTAAAATGGGAATAGGGCATGTGCGTTACCCGACGGCGGGCAGCTCATCATCCGCAGAAGCCCAGCCTCTGTATGTTAATTCACCTTATGGTATTGCTCTGGCCCATAACGGCAATTTAACCAATGCCGAAACACTCAAGGAAGAAATTTATAATGAAGATTTAAGACACCTCAATACTGACTCGGATTCTGAAGTCCTGCTGAATATTTTTGCCCATGAAATTCAGACGCTGCACAAATTAAGAATTAATGAAGAAGATGTCTTTAATGCCATCAACCGGGTACATAAACGCTGTAAGGGCGCATATGCCAGTGTGGCCATGATCAGTGGCTATGGCATTGTCGGTTTCCGGGACCCCAATGGTATTCGTCCCATAGTTTATGGTAAGCGCGAAAGTAGTGAGGGCGTAGAATACTGTATTGCTTCAGAAAGTGTGGCTCTGGATGTACTGGGTTTTGAACTTATTGATGACATTAAACCCGGTGAGGCGGTGGTTATTACCGCTAAAGGTGAAGTATTTAAACACCAGTGTTCCGATCATCCCAGGTACTCTCCCTGTATTTTTGAACACGTTTATTTTGCCCGTCCTGATTCTATTATGGATAATATATCCGTTTACAAGGCTCGCCTGCGTATGGGTGAGAGACTGGCCAAAAAGATTAAGAAAAAATACCCTGATCATGATATTGATGTGGTGATCCCCATCCCTGATACCAGTCGTTCTTCGGCACTGGAACTGGCTAATACCCTGGGTGTGCGCTACCGGGAAGGTTTTATGAAAAACCGTTATATCGGCCGGACCTTTATTATGCCCGGCCAGACACAACGAAAAAGATCAGTCAAACAAAAACTCAATGCCATGGAACTGGAGTTTAAGAATCGTAATGTTCTGCTGGTGGATGACTCAATTGTTCGGGGTACTACCTCCAGCCAGATTGTAAAAATGGCCAGGGATGCAGGTGCCAGAAAAGTGTACTTTGCATCGGCTTCTCCGGCGGTTAAATACCCTAATGTTTATGGCATTGATATGCCTTCGGTTGAGGAATTTGTGGCTCATGGACGTACAACTGAAGAAATTGCCAGAGAAATCGGTGTTGACTGGCTGATTTACCAGGATCTTAATGATTTAATCCTCTCCTGTCATAAAGGTAATAATGAAATAACAGAATTTGACTGTTCTGTTTTTGACGGTAAGTATGTTACCGGTGACATTGATGCAGATTACCTGGCAGCAGTAGATAAACGGCGTAATGATAATGCCAAACAGCAGAAAAATGCCCGGAAAAATGAGATTCTGGGGATCCATAACAGTTAATCAACTGTTATCACTGAAAATTGCTTGAAGAAATTAGCGTTTCGACTATTCTTAGATCATACCTGATATTCTTATTGAGAAAATAACGAGATAACTCTTGGAAAGAAGAAACCATCATCGAACGCCACTTAGAGTCGATGCTACAGTCTATAATAAGGAGGGGCATTCATGGCCTTTTGTTATAGAAAATGTAGGTTTTGATGGTTTGCTGCTTAAATGGCCGGAACAACAGCCGCTTCCTGATAAACTTCGTATTGGTGAACGCCTGAATGTCTCGTTCAGTATAGCTCATGAAACGGCTCCTGAAAATTTTCAACTGGAAGTAAAGATCAACCGTATTCAGGATGATTCCATAGCCGTTGAAATTATTAATCCTGCCATTAATGCCCTGATAAATCTCAGCAGGGAACAGTTAAAGCAGGGGCTGGACAGTAAGCATACTTCACTGGATAATAATTCCAGACAAATTGTAGAGCATATTCAGCAGGTCTTTCTTAACCATCTTTCCAAAAATACCGATATTTTCTTCCCTGTTGCCAGGGATTTTCTGTTTGAACGGGCCGAAACATCCCGGACTAACAGTACTCAGCTGCTTTTCTTTGATGCTATTGCCATTATTGATAAAGTTAAATCCACGCTTAAAATTGATTTTATTAATGCCATGGAAGAGCATTTTAAACTCTGTTGTACAGAAAAAGACAGACCATCTGAACAAAGTTATGGAGATCTGGATTTAATCACACAGGATGATTTTGAAAACTGGCTGGCGGTTAATGAGATAATTGTTAATACCCAGCCCCATTTTAAAGAACCCCTATCTCATATTAAAAAACGGCTGGCCTTTCTTTATGGTATTGATGAAGACAAAATTATAACAAACCCATATTCAGCTGAGATTATTTTTAAAAAATTTGCTGAAGTAGTTCATAAGTATTTTGAAACTAATGAAATTGCCATTGAATTATACAAGCAATTCGAAAAAGTACTGAACAATCACCTGTTTGAGATCTATAAAGAAATCAATAATATCCTGATGGATAACAATATCCTGCCGGTTATTGAAAAACAGAAACTGACTATTGTTAAAGCCCCGTCAGAATCAACTGAACCGGTTCAGCAAGTATCTTATTCTTCTGCAGCTAGTCTCTATCAGGCGTATTCTGACCAGCCACAGGGAATTCCACCGGCTTATTACCAGGCATCCCGTCCGGTAGAATTACTAAGCCCTGAGCTGGCTGAACATAAAACGGAAATAACAACCCTTGACAATAATTTAAACCTGGTTCCGACCTATCAGACCCTGAAGGAATTGTTAAGCTTTAAATCAGATAATGAAGCGGTAGACGGCAGTAGTGAATTTTTTGCTTCAGAAGAATACCAGCAGCAGTTACTGCAGCTGGTGGATGATTTAACAGTGGTTCAGAAACAGCATGAACAGAGTGCACTTAACAATAAAGATGAACAGTTTGTTGTTGATACTGAACTGGATAAGCATATAGATAAAGAAAAATATGCCCATGAAATGATCAATGAATATCTCTATACCAGGGACATCATTACCCGTTTATTTAATTTTATAGCATCAGATGAGCTGTTAACAAAACCAGTAAAAAAATTATTGCTGTTTATGCATATCCCGCTGTTAAAGGTGGCACTTTTGCATAAGGATGTTTTTGAGTCCTGGTCCAATCCGGCACGAATTGTTATTAACCGCCTGGCTATGACAGATTTTGAGGATGAAGAAAATAAATTTTATATTAAGGCGAGAGGTTTTGTTCTTTATATTCTTAAAAACTACCAAAGGAAGTTACAGGTATTTGAAAAAGTACATGAGGTACTTAATCAGCTGCTTAAACTTCAGGCCGAATATTATAATAAAAATATTAATAAGCTTATAGATAAGTGGAATGCTCAGCAGATAGTAACCAATGAACTGGCTATGCGACTTGCAGAAAAACCGATACCGACTCTTATTGCTGATTTAATCAGTTATCAGTGGATACCGATTCTGGTGACAACGTATCTTGAAAAGGGCAGAGACTCTGTACAGTGGACTCAGTATCTGCAGGTTATTGATATGCTTCTGCTAAGCATCGATGAAAATGTGCATGAAGAATTTATTGATAATGAAACCATTCTGTATATTTTAAAACAGGGCCTCAAAGAAACTCAGCAATATGATAAAAAGTTACTTGCTAAGATAGTAAATTATCTTACAGGGCGAAAAAGTACTTCATCGATAACTTTAAACCAGGAGTTTATTACTAAGTTATTAATCAATGGCTATGCGTTGTCAGATAAAACTGCTATTTTAAAATTAAGCAAACCAGTATCCGATGCCCTGACCCAGCATAATAAACACATTGCAAAACGGCTTAAGGTTAATGATTACGTTATATTCATAAAGAAGAATAATAAGGAAAAACTGCAGTTTATATGGGGTAGTGATAACCAGAATGTGTTTGTGTTTGTCGGTAAGTCAGGAACTCAGCAGGGAGTATTTACCTTATCTGAAGTTGTTTCCATGCTTAATGATGGTCGCCTGTCTCCAACTAAAGAATTTGACCTGCCGCTAATGGAACGCAGTCTGTATGCTGTTCTGGGCGATGTACATGATGATATGGCAAAAGAGTTAAGCCGGGACAAGTTAACTGGTTTAATAAAACGTGTAGAGTTTATTCGTATTTTTGATCAGGCCCTGGAAAAAATAAAGGAAACAGGTGAAGGGCGCAGCCTGTGTTTTGTTAATATTGACAAGTTTAATTTAATTAATGATGCATTTGGCTTTGAAGCTGGTGATCAATATCTGGCACAGATTGTTGGGCATATACGTCAATCAATCGATGATGAAATATTTTTTGCTCGTTATGGTATTGATGAGTTTATTATTCTGCTGCCTGATGATGATGAACATAAAACACAGACGTTTGCAGAACATTTGCGTAAAATTATTCAAAATTTCACTTTTAACTGGGAGCAAGACGAAGTTAGTCTGGCAGCCAGTATTGGTGTGGTTATGGTTTCTGAATACAATGATGCCAAATTATTCCTGCATGCGGTGTTAATGGCTTCTAAAATCGCTAAGGAGACCGGCGGTAACCGCATCCATATTATGGAATACGATGCCATAGAGCTTAATCATCGCCAGGAATTACAGCTTTGGGCGACCCGTATTGATCAGATGGTTAAACATAATCAACTGGATATCCGCTGTCATAGACTGCATCCTATTGTTGATCAAAGCTTGCCCCCTCATTATGAAATGCTGCTGCTGGTAAAGGATAAAGATGGCAAACACAGTCCACCGGCAGAATTTATTGAGGCAGCAGAACTGTATAATAAAATGGTAGATGTGGATCGTTGGGTGGTTAATTATGTACTTAACTGGTATTCAGAACACCCTGAACAACTGGAACAAATGGGCGGAGTGGCTATCAATCTGTCCGGGCATAGTTTAAATGATATGGATTTTCTGGAGTTTATTCAGGGTGTTTTTGAACAATATACTGTTGTACCAGAGCGAATTTGTTTTGAAATTACTGAAACCGTGGCAATTAAAAACATGAATCATGCCATTAATATTATTCATGCCATCAAGGATATCGGTTGTGAATTTTCTCTGGATGACTTCGGTACCGGCCTGTCATCCTATGCTTATTTAAAGAACCTGCCCGTAGATTACCTTAAAATTGACGGGGTGTTTATTAAAGATATCGCCAATAATCCTGAAGATCGTGCCATGGTTAAATCCATTAACGAAATTGGGCATTTTCTGGGCATGAAAACAGTCGCTGAATACGTAGAAAATGATGATATTCTGCAGGTGCTTAAAGAACTGGGTGTGGATTATGCCCAGGGCTTTGGTGTAGAAAAACCTATTTTAATCCATGATATGTTCAAGCAGGATGTATCACAGCTTAGCACAGCTCATTAATTCAAACTTCAAATCAATTACTGAGCATTAATAATCTGACCATTAATGTCTTTACTGTCCACTCCCATTAAGTATAAATAAGCATTCATAATATCTGCCGGTTGGGCAATGGTATTGGGGTTTTCTCCAGGATAGGCCCTGGAGCGCATAGTGGTTGCCACTTTACCGGGGTTAATGCAGTTAAAACGAATATTGGTATTGGCTTCCATTTCATCGGCCAGGATCTGCATCATATTATTAGTGGCCGCCTTACTGATGGCATAGGCACCCCAATAGGCCTTACCTTTAATTCCCACATCATCGGTTGTAAACACTACGGAGGCAGCATCGGATTTTTCCAGCAAAGGCAGGCACATGCGAGTCAGCATATAGGGTGAATTAAGATTAACCTGCATTACCTTTGACCAGTGTTCCATATCGTATTGACTAATTGGGGTCAGGCTACCTAATAGTGCAGCATTGTGCAGAATACCGTCCAGTCGTCCAAACTCTTTATCCAGAGTCAGCTGCATATCCTGGTAATCTTTGGCACTGGAGCCTTCAAGGTTCATGGGATAAATGGCAGGCTGAGGATTGCCGGCCTGTTCAATTTCATCATAAACATGCTCCAGCTTTTCTATAGTTTTGCCCAGTAGTATAACGGTAGCACCATGCTGGGCATAGGCTTTGGCAGCCGCCTTACCAATGCCGTCACCTGCACCGGTAACAAGAAGTACACGATCCTTTAATAATTGTTCAGGTGCAGAGTAATCGTACATTGATAATTTCCTTTAAGATCTATGATGTATGGAATAAAAGATTTGTATCTATTCAGTGTATCGGGCCGTAAGTGGCTGCAGGTACTGTATTTCCGGGGGCGCTCAAGTACGTCCATGTATCGCTTTGTGAAAACATCCATGTTTTCAAAACCCCGTAAATACAGTACCTGCAGCCATTTACTCTATGTCATATTAAATTTATGCTGAATAGTTACAAAGATTTTAGACATATTTTGAATGCGGGTAAAGTACTTTACCGTTTCCGCTGCTCAATAATATGCTGTGCTACCTGCATTCCACTTATAACAGCCCCTTCCAGTGTTGCCGGATAAGGCGTACGGGTATAGTCTCCAGCCAGAAATAATTGTTTGTGAGAGGTCTTAAAACTCGGGCGAATAGTATTAATATTAACCGTACAGTTAAAGGTGGCTTTTTTTTCTATAACCACCTGGTAGTCCTGCCAGAAAGGTAAATCCGGCTGCACCAGTTTCAGTTCATTATGAATGGTGTCTACAAGTTGTTCTTCAGGAAGCTGCAGATGTCTGCCCGAACTACTGATAACCACTGCAATCAGACCGGGCTGTTTATTGATACGATGATCAATGGCCCATTGGCTTAAGGTACCAAAAAAACCAGTCATGACCTGCTCTAATTTAATGTGTTCCGGATACTGAAGATAGACAGTACAGATAGGCTGGTAAGTAAATTTCAGTTTGCTCTGTTCCGGTTTCAGTCTAAAAACCCGGCCTTGCAGTTTTTGTGCTATATAAGCCGGTGTCGCCAGTATCAGGGTATTGGCCGTTATTGTCTGCTTAGAGGTACGAATTATAAAGGTGTTCGAAGAAAGTGGACCTGTCTGAAGTTCAATCTTCTCAACCCGGTATTTGAACAGGATATTACCCCGATGTTGACAGATATAACTGAGTGCTTTATTTACAAATACCGAAGACAGATCGCTTTTAAAAAATAATAAATCTGAGTCCTGACGGTTATGGTTAAAGCTTTTTTCCAGAACAGTGAGGAAAACCCGGGCAGAGGCTTCTTTTATGGGGGTGTTCATGGTTGCCAGGCATAAGGGTTCCCATAAGGCTTCAATGAGCAGTTGAGATTGAGAATAATGGTTTAACAGTTCTGCCACTGAGCAGTCTTCCGTTAGTGTAAACTTTTTTAACCGGATCCGTACTAACATTAAAACCAGTTTTAAACGGTCTTTTAAGCTAATGTTTTTAAATGTCAGCATAGCGATCATTAAATGCCAGGGTGCAGGCAGTGCAGGTGCTGTGAGACGGATAACAGGGGAGTGGGGTGAGTATAAAACCAGGTTTAAGGATTGTCGGTGTAACACATCCTGTTCCTTAATGCCCAGTTGTTTAAACAGTTTTAAAGTGTGCTGATAGGCTCCCAGCATAATATGCTGGCCGTTATCGAGCAGGGTATCAGGAAAACTTTTTCTGTACTGCACACCTCTGGCTCGTCCACCGGCCAGGGGTGCTGCTTCAAGCAGCTGAACCGAAATGCCGGCCTGGGCGAGTGTTGCGGCACAGGCCAGGCCGCTCCAGCCAGCACCGATAATATGTACTGTTGAAGAGTACGCCTGGCTGTTCTGATTCATGGCTTTTATTTTCCCGGCTGAAGGCTCTTTATTTTCCTGGCTCAAGGCTGCTTCTTGAGATTTAAACGGTATTCACGGCGGGCGGTACGCCAGGCTATCCAGAGTTTTTTCAGTTTAGCCACTTTCACTCTCTGCTCCAGAACCGGGTAGTTTTTCTGCTGGATTTTTTTTAACAGGGCGTAATAAATTTCCGCCATAATAATACCGGTACGCTGAGCATAACGATCTTCAGGAGGCAGTGCCTTAAAGGCATCCTGATAGAACTGCTCTGCTCGATGAGCCTGAAATTTAAACAGTTCAAGAGCTCTGGCACCGCTTTTACCGGCAGCCAGGTCATTATTTGACAGTTCAAAGCGTTTTAGCTCATCCTGAGGGATGTAAAACCGACCGCGCAGAGTATCTTCTTTAACATCCCGCAGGATATTAATTAACTGCAAAGCTGTCCCCAGTTTTTTGGCGTATTCTATAGTCTGCTTATTCTGGTAACCCAGGATTGCAATGGTTAATAAACCGACTACACCGGCCACCCGATAGCAGTAAAGTGAAAGCGCATTAAAATCAGGATATTGGCTGGTGTGCAGATCCATTTCCATGCCCGTGATCAGTTCCTGAAAATAATCCTGTTGCAATGGGTAATGATTGATACTGGTCTGTAAGGCCCGGGCAACGGGATGATTAGGCTGACCATTAAAGAGTTCGTTAACTTCATGACGCCACCAGTTCAATTTACTGGCAGCCACCTGTGGATCAGAACATTCATCCACTACATCGTCTACTTCACGGCAAAAGGCATACAGGGCGGTCATAGCCTGACGCTGCTGCGGAGTCAGGAACAGAAAACTGTAATAGAAACTGGAGCTGCTTTGCTGGGTTTTTTCCTGACAATATTCGTCTGGGGTCATAAATTGAGCTTTCTGGCCGGGATAATCCTATATTAAACAAGAATATCTGTGAATAATCACTATCATCTCACAAAATCACTTTTTATGATCTATTATTATATCATCTAACCTGATTTATTTAGGTTTAAGTAAAAAATTTTATCCTAAAGAAATTAACAGGGTCTGGATATGTCTGCAAGTGATAAAGAGGTTAATTACTCAGTGGTGTTTATGGGCGAGATTATCACCGGCTTTGATAAACAGCAGGTCATTCATAACCTTGTGAACATTACACGCCTGACGGAAAAACAGGTTGAAGAAAAGTTTTTTAATCAGGGTACCACTCGTTTAATTATCAAGAAAACCCCGGATCTGGCTAAAGCCAGGCGTTATCATGGCAAGTTTCTCAGAGCCGGTATGGCTGTGGGTATACAGATGGACTTTGAAGATGCACAGGATTAATGTGGTAAATTAGTAACGGTTTTCAACGTACTTCAATACTTTGCTGACACTCAGTTTAACACTGGCCGGGCCGCTGCGAATATAAAAGTCTTCTTCATTTCTGTTATATAAAAATACCGGACGATTGGCTCGTTCACATTCAATCACCAGAATCGTTTTGTCTTCAACCTGATTAATGATCAGGTTCAGAAAACTGGAAAATTCCAGCCCGATATGCTGGCTGAGAAGATTTTTAAAATGCAGCATGATTTTGTCTTCATTGGCAAATTCGTCCGCATCTATACCCAGAATTGTGCCATCATCATCCACTCCGATGAGCAGGATACCGCCATTGGTATTCATAAATCCCACCAGCCCTTTAAGCCAGGCAATTTCAATTTCCTTGCCGAATTTTCCGCTTTTTAGATTTTTTCGCATGGTGGATTTGAATTCCAGGGTTTCACTCTCACCCTTGCGAATCAGCTCATAAATCTCATCTTCAAAGTGACTGCTGGAAATGGCTGTCTTGGGCACATCCTTAAGCTGGTGTGCGTATTTATTGACCAGAAAACGGGACATACCAAAGGCAAACAGTAATATAATTCCGCTGCCGGCCAGAACAAACGGGATATTTTCCCGAATAATTGCAGTGAGCGGCTTTTCCGGTACGATGACCCCGGCGTACAGGGAATGATGCTGGTGATCCAGGGAAAATATTTTGTACCACCAGCGCTTGCCATTACGGGAAAATCGGATAGTCTGATTAACTGGCCTTTTTTTATTGATCCAGTCAGTAACGGAGTCAAAAATGGTGTAATTGACTGAGTCATGACCAGGGGAAAATAAACTGCCTTTTTCCGGATTCCCCCTGAGGTATTGGGTGTTTCCGGGCGGCAGAATCACTTCCCCGTCCGGGCTGAGCAGGTAGGCAATATTACCGGTGTCCTGTTCCTTGCTGGATAAAGACCGGGCAATATCGGAAAGGGTAACATCATAAGCCAGAATATAGGTTTTATTGTCCTTGCCTTTCCAGCGGCTGACACCGGTAACTCCTGGGGTCTGCATGGTGTAAAAGCTATAGGGTTTGGTCCATTTACTCGGGGTTTTACTGTCCAGTGTCTGTGCCAGTTTAAACCAGGGGCGAGTCTGAGGACTGTAATCGACTTTTTCCTGCCATTTTTTTATTAACTGGTTATTGCCGTTCCATAAACGCATTTCAGCCGAATTTTTGTTCTGTTGCGGATCAATATAACGGGATAACCAGTAATTGTCCTTGCGGGAAAAAAAATACTCTTTACCATCGGAACTGGCCAGAATAACCGAAGATATCTGGGGCAGGGTTTCCAGTACCGGAATAAATCGTTTATTAAAGGTATTTTGTTTATTCGGGGTCAGTGATTCCAGTTCAGCCCATTTGCGTGACAGCAGCAGGTTATTGCTGATGGGTTGAAAGATCTGCTGTTTTTTTTCGATGACTCGCTTTTCCGCAGCTTCAATTGCGGTCAGGGTAATATCCTTTTGCACCTGGCGTACATAAAACCAGGATAAAACCAGGAAGGCTGTGCTTAATAGTAAAACCAGGATAATTAAATCCCGGGTCAGACGTCGGCGTACAGAAAGAGAGGCGCTTTTGTTCACGGGTGTATCTATAGATACTGGTTTTTCAGACATAGCTGTATTGTCGTTATTTGACCTGAAGATATCAAGAAAAATTTAGCAGCAGGAAAGTATCAGAATAAAAACGGACATAACAGACCACGCCAGAGCATATTGAATTTATCCTGACGGGTTAAACGGGGACGCAGGTAAATATTATCGGTGTTTTGTTCCAGTTTTCTTAATACGGACATGCCGCCATAGTAAATAACCCCGATTTCAACGGCAAAGCGGCCAGACAGGTTTTTACATAAGGGCCGCCCCTGAATATAAATAGAACGTGCGCGCTGCAGCTGGAGTTTAAGCAGTTCCCTGGTATGCTCATTATTAATTTTTTGTCTTAGATCAGAAACACTGACGGATAGCTGACTCATTTCATCCACAGGCAGATAGAGGCGATCATTTTCATCAATGTCCTGTGCAATATCCTGGTAGAAATTGATCAGCTGCAGTCCGGTGCAAATGGCATCGGAATGGTTCAGGTTTGCATTATCGGCACTGCGGTTAAGATAAAGCAGAATCCTGCCGACGGGGTTAGCGGATAAGGTACAGTAGTCCAGTATTTCAGAAAAGTTGTTATAACGGGTTTTTATGACATCCTGCTTAAACGCTTTAAGCAGATTATAAAAAAGGCTGACAGGAACCTGAAAACGATTAATAACATCATTCAGGGCAATAAATACCGGATGAGTGGATGACAGACCGGCCTGTATTTTGTCCAGTTCCTCTTCAAAATCATTTAACAGGGATAACCTTTCAAATTCAGTGTGCTCACCTTCATCAGCAAAATCATCCGCACTGCGGGCAAAGGCATAGACGGCACTGACAGGATAACGCAGGTCTTTTTTCAGCAGGTGTGAAGCGACAGGGAAGTTTTCATAATGGCTGCGGGCCATAGCCATACAAAATTGATAAGCTTCTAGAAGCTGCGTGTCGGGAGCATGCATTTGTTGTGATTTTGCCGTTAAAATAAAGAAATATGTCGATATCTTTAATAAAATTTTAATATACTTTAAACTACAGATAATAACTATTACAAATACATTAAATCCTTTTGGTACAATCCGGAACTGAGGAAAATTTACCTGTATCATCCGGTATTCTGACCAATATAATACCTGTGATTTACAGGCGAGGTAACAACGATGAAAGATTTATTATTAGGCTTTTTAATTGGGGGAATTATCGGCCTGTGGATTGGGGTTAATCTGGGCAAGGATCAACCTATTATGTCCAACCCTTTTGGCGACAGTGCCCGTATGCAGGAAATGGATAAAAAGTTTCAGCAGATACAGAAAGATGTCAGTGAAAAAAGCCAGGAACTCTACAATGACACCAAACGTGCAGTTGACGATGCCCTGGATTAAACTGCTTCTTAACACTTCTTAGCTCTTACCCCTCACAAAAAGGACTTTATTTCCCGTGGATGCTCAATCAGGGCATCCGCTCCCCAGGTCCGGGGATCATCATCCGCTTCTATATAGCCGAACAGGGCGCCCAGGGTTTTCATCCCGGCCCGCTTTCCGGCAATAATATCCCGCTGGGCATCACCCACATACAGGCATTGTTCCGGTGGACAGTTTATTTCCCGGCAGGCATGAAACAGGGGCTCAGGATGAGGTTTGCGTTCACTGGTGGTATCTCCGCTGACAATAGTCCCGGCCCTCTGACTATAACCCAATTGCGCCATTAATGGATCGGTCAGCCAGCTCGGTTTATTGGTAACAATTCCCCAGGCAATATCGCTGTTTTCCAGCTCTGTCACCAGCTCATCCATACCTTCAAATAAGCGGGTTAACTGGCTGATATTGTTTTTATAAATAGCCAGCAGCCGCTGTCTTAGTACCTCAAATTCCGGGCTTTCCTGGGGAATATCAAAGCCCAGTTTAATCAGGGCAATACCGCCGTGGGAAACAACCGGTCGGATATGCTCAAAGGGCAGGGCAGGCTTACCCTGCTCCTGAAGTACCTGGTTAAGAGCGGCGGCCAGATCCGGTGCCGTATCGGCAAAGGTGCCGTCCAGATCAAATAGTACTGCCTGAGTGGACATGGTTTTAACTGGCGGGTCTGGCGTGAACCAGATAGTTGATATCGGTATCATCACTGAGTTTGCAGTGACCGGTAAAGGGATTATAGGTCATACCAGAAATATGCTGAGTTTTCAGTCCGGCAGCCCGTATCCACTGATCCAGTTCTGAAGGACGGATAAATTTTTTATAATCATGGGTGCCTTTTGGCAGCAGTTTAAGGACATATTCAGCCCCTAAAATAGCCATAGCATAAGATTTGGCATTGCGGTTAACGGTAGAGAAAAACACATCACCATCGGGTTTAACCAGAGTTTTACAGGCCTGTATAATGGAACCCGGATCGGGAACATGCTCCAGCATTTCCAGACAGGTGACTACATCAAAGGCCCCAGGCTGTTCCTGAGCCAGCTCTTCAACGGTAATTTTCCGGTATTTAACTTTTTCACCGGATTCATACAGGTGCATCCGGGCAATAGTCAGATTGGCATCACCCATATCAATACCGGTAACATCCGCCCCTTCATGCGCCATACTTTCCGATAAAATACCGCCGCCGCACCCCACATCCAGCACTTTTTTACCTTCCAGCCCCTGTGCTCTCTGCTTAATATAGGCCAGCCGGGCAGGGTTCAGGTCATGCAGCGGCTTAAACTCACCACCCTTATCCCACCAACGGGTAGACATAGCCTCAAACTTGGCCACCTCCTGCAGATCTACATTCCCCTGCGAAGAACTATCATTAACACTATTCATATTCATAAACTCATTATCCAATATATACCCAATATTTACAAAAAAATCGGTAACTATTCAGTGTACCTGCCGTGACTGTCTACAGCTACTGAATTCCCAGGGGCGCTCAAGTACGTCCATGTATCGGTATAGAACTTTTCAAAACTTGTTTTGTAAAAAGTTCTTATCCCGGTGATTGTGAAAACATCCATGTTTACAAAACCCTGTAAATCCAGTACCTGCAGCTATTCACTCTACGTTACTTTAATTTATACTGAGTAGTTACAAAAACCGAAACATCTAAGCTCTTTCTGAACGCTGAACGTTCAACCCTCAACCCTCAACGCTCTCTTTCCATTCCCGAGTCTGCTGCATAACCTTTCCCTCATCAATAGTCATCAACTTCCGCTCCTTCAACAAATGTTTCCCATGTACCCACACATCACTGATCTGTTCCCTTGATGCTGAATAAACAACCTGTGAAACCGGATGGTAAACCGGCTGAGTTTCAATAGTATCCAGATCAATAGCAATAATATCTGCAGCCTTGCCTTTTACCAGGGAGCCGGTGATTCTATCAATACCCAAAGCTTTTGCCCCGTTTATGGTGGCTATACGCAGAGCTGAATAAGCCGGTACTGAGGCAGCATTGCCGCTCACCGCTTTAGCCAGTAAAGCAGCAGACTGTAATTCTCCCAGCATATCCAGATCATTATTACTGGCTGCACCGTCAGTACCCAGGGCGGTATTGATATTATTTTCAAGTAACCGACTGACCGGACAGAAACCACTGGCAAGTTTCATATTTGATTGCGGGCAATGTACTACATTAACTCCATAACGCTGCAGCACTTCAAACTCATCTTCCTGCAACTGGGTCATATGCACAGCCAGTAGGGAAGGGGATAACAGGCCCAGTTGTTGCAGTCGTTTAATTGGGCGCAGGGCTGTGTTGCTCAGAGACTGCTGAATTTCATCCGTTGTTTCATGCAGATGGATATGCACAGGAATATCCAGCTCTTCTGCCAGGGCATTGAGTTTAATTAAATTGTCATCCGATACCGTATAGGGTGCATGGGGAGCAAAGGCTGTAGTGATCAGGGGGTGATGACGGTACTGCTCATACAGTTCCAGTCCCTTGTGCAGGTATTCAGCCCCGTCTTTGGCCCAGGCAGATGGAAAATCAATGACAATCAGACCAATGCATGCCCGAATACCGCTTTGTTCTGCAGCTTTGGCAGCGGCATCGGGGAAAAAGTACATATCATTGAAGGTGGTGGTGCCGCTGCGCAGCATTTCAGCGATGGCCAGTTCCGTACCCTGTTTCACAAATTTATAATTGACGCATTTTGACTCGGTCGGCCAGATATAATTGTTCAGCCAGTCCATTAAAGGCAGGTCGTCAGCCATACCGCGCATCAGTGACATGGCAGCATGGGTATGGGTATTAATAAAACCGGGCAGCAGGGCATGCTTATCCAGGTGATGCTCTATAGTCCCCTGGTACTTTTTCCTGCATGTATCGGCTGACAGAATATCCACAATGATGCCGTTATCGATAACCACAGCATAATGTTCTAAAACGCTTTTGTCTGATTCTGTTTCAGCTTCTAAAGGTATTACCCAGCGACCATAAATGATCTGCTCCACATTCAGCACAAATTCCTCCGCAAATTGGCCTGTTTCTTTATAGGAATTGATTATATGATATTACGTTTAAGTTTTGTTATAAAAACGGTTTTTAACACATAAACAAGTAATTTAAGGTAATTTCCATGCACCTGAAAGCCTATGACTCTATAAAACCCATTGTCTGGAAAGAAGATAAACTGTTTCTCCTGGATCAGCGCCTATTGCCGCAGGAGGAAATTTATATTGCTCTTGATAATATTAAGGCCGTAGCACAGGCCATTACTGATATGGTGGTCAGAGGTGCACCTGCCATAGGTATTACCGCTGCCTACGGTATTGTTATTGCTGCCCGTGAGCGCCTGAAAGAGCAGTCAGAAAACTGGAAAAGTGCCATTGAGGATGATCTGAATATCCTGGCTCAATCCAGACCGACTGCTGTAAACCTGTTCTGGGCCATTGATATGATGCGGAAAATCATTAAAGGTTTAAATAGTGATGACCCGGTCGCAACGCTGCTGAGTATAGCCAGACAGGTACATGAGGATGATATTGCAGCTAATGTGAAAATGGGGCAGTTGGGTGCCGATTTAATGACAGAATCCTGTGCAGTTCTGACCCATTGCAATGCCGGTGCTCTGGCTACCGGGGGCTATGGAACCGCCCTGGGGGTTATACGCAGTGCTTTTGCCCAGGGTAAAATCAGCCATGTTTATGCTGATGAAACCCGTCCCTGGCTGCAGGGTGCCCGTTTAACTGCCTGGGAAATGGTACAGGAGAATATACCGGTGTCGTTACTGGTGGAAGGGGCAGCGGCACATATGATAAAAACCTCTCAAACAACCGAACAGCCCATCCGCTGGATCATTGTCGGCTCGGACCGCATTGCTGCTAATGGTGATGTGGCCAATAAAATCGGGACTTATGCTCTGGCAGTAATGGCCAGATATCATGGTATTAAATTTATGGTAGTGGCACCCACTGCTACAGTTGATATGAATATCAGCAGCGGTGAGCAGATCCCTATTGAAGAACGTTCTGATACTGAGGTTCTGGGCTGTTCAGGACAGCCGGTAGCCGCCTCTGGAGCACAGGCCAGAAATCCGGCCTTTGATGTTACTCCGGCAGAACTGGTGGATGTGATTGTGACTGAAAAAGGGGTAGTGTTAAAGCCCGATTTTGAGAAAATGAGGGCTTTAATGACAAATGTATTATAAATGCTAAAAAAACAGTTTTTTTACGCCGGTTTTCGGGCACTTCAGGGCGGTTTTGTGTTAGAATAATTCGGTTTTCAGTACATCAGGACAGGCCTTCTGTTCTGCAAGCGTTATGCATTAATGGGCACAATAATCGCCACCGTCTTAATGCTGTATTTTTTGCCTAACTAAAGATAAAAAACGGAAATATAACCACTAAATGTCAGATTTTGCAAAAGAACTCCTCCATATAAATATTGAGGAGGAGATGAAGCAGTCCTATATGGATTATGCCATGAGTGTAATCGTCGGACGTGCACTCCCTGATGTCCGGGATGGACTCAAACCCGTTCACCGCCGGGTCATTTACGCCATGCACGAAACCGGCATGGACTGGAACAAACCTTATAAAAAGTCAGCCCGTATTGTCGGTGACGTACTGGGTAAATATCATCCCCACGGTGATACTGCGGTTTACGATACCATTGTGCGTATGGCTCAGGATTTTTCCCTGCGTTATATGCTGGTAGACGGGCAGGGCAACTTCGGTTCAGTGGATGGTGATTCACCTGCCGCCATGCGTTATACCGAAGTGCGCATGGCTAAAATTGCACATGAACTGCTGGCAGATATCGATAAGGAAACGGTTGACTTCAGTCCAAACTACGATGAATCTGAACACGAACCCACTGTACTGCCTACCAAAATACCTAACCTGCTGATCAACGGCTCATCCGGTATTGCCGTGGGTATGGCCACCAATATTCCGCCGCATAATCTGACTGAAGTCATTAACGGCTGCCTGGCCTATATTGATAATCCTGAAATTACCATCGCTGAACTGAGCAAGCTGATCCCGGGGCCGGATTTCCCGACGGCAGGTATTATTAATGGTTCACGTGGTATTCATGAAGCCTATCATACCGGACGTGGCCGGATCCGTGTGCGTGCCCGGACAGAAATTGAAGATATGGGTAATAACCGCGAACGTATCGTAGTAACCGAATTACCTTATCAGGTTAATAAGGCTCGTCTGCTGGAACGTATTGCCGAACTGGTTAAAGAAAAGAAAATTGAAGGTATTTCCGAACTTCGTGATGAGTCGGATAAAGACGGCATGCGTATGGTTATTGAAACCAAACGCGGCGAACCGGCTGATGTTCTGCTCAATAACCTGTTTAAGCACACGGCAATGCAGAATGTATTCGGCATTAATATGGTGGCACTGGTTGATGGTCAGCCTAAACTGTTTAATTTAAAAGAACTGATTGAACAGTTTATCCGTCACCGCCGTGAAGTGGTTAACCGCCGTACGGTATACGAATTACGCAAGGCACGTGAACGGGCGCATATACTGGAAGGTCAGGCCGTTGCTCTGGCTAATATTGATCCGTTGATAAAACTGATTAAAGAATCCGCCAATCCGCAGGAAGCCAAGGCTAAACTGATTTCCACGGCCTGGGAGCCAGGTCTGGTTAAAGAACTATTGTCCGGCGGCGGCGAACAGTCCCGTCCCGACGGCCTCGAAGCTCAGTTCGGTCTGGCCGAAGACGGTTATCACCTGTCGCCTGTGCAGGCACAGGCCATTCTGGATCTGCGTCTGCATCGTCTGACCGGACTGGAAATTGAAAAAATTGTGGCCGAATATAAGGAAATCATTGAAAAAATCAAATGGTATCTGGAAATTCTGGGCAGTCAGTCGATTCTTATGGCCGTTATACGTGAAGAACTTGAAGCCATGATTAGTCAGTACGGTGATGAACGCCGTACTGAAATACGTGAGTCTGAAGATGATCTGTCCTATGAAGATATGATTGTAGAGGAAGACCGGGTGGTAACACTGTCTCACGAAGGGTATGTAAAAACCCAGCCTCTGGCCGATTATACGGCTCAGCGTCGTGGTGGCCGGGGCAAGTCTGCTACTTCCATGAAAGATGAAGATTTTATTGATAAGCTGTTTGTCGCCTCCAGTCACGACACTATCCTGTGTTTTACCAATGCCGGTCAGGTGTACTGGAAAAAAGTCTACGAACTGCCGCTAGCCAGCCGCGGTTCCCGTGGTCGCCCCATTATCAATATTCTGCCGCTGGATCCGGATGAAAAAGTTAATGCCATCCTGCCTATTAAGGAATTTGTTGATGGGCAGTTTATTTTACAGGCGACGGCTAACGGCACAGTTAAGAAAACCCCGCTGCTGGATTATTCACGTCCCAGGAGTAATGGTATACATGCCATTGAACTGCGTGAAGGTGATAAGTTAATCGATGTCCAGCTTACTGACGGTCAGCAGGATATTATGCTGTTTTCCACTGAAGGCAAGGCCATTCGCTTTAATGAATCACTGGTCCGTTCCATGGGACGTGTGGCAACCGGTGTTCGGGGAATTAAACTCCCTGAAGGGCACAAAGTTATTTCCCTGATTGTGGTACCGCCAGAATGCGAAGACCGTTATGTACTGACTGCCACAGAAAACGGTTATGGTAAACGTACCCGCATTTCAGAATATCCTGTTAAGGGACGGGGCGGTATGGGTGTTGTAGCTATTAAGACTTCGGAACGTAATGGTTCTATGGTCGGCGCCTGTCTGCTGGATGAAAACAGTGAAATTATGCTGATTACCGATGGCGGAACCATAGTCAGAACCCGTTCTTCAGAAGTCTCAGTAGTCGGCAGAAATACCCAGGGCGTTCGTTTAATACGTCTGACCAATGATGAAAAACTGGTTCAGATTGCCCGGGTTTGTGAAACTGAAAATGATGAAACTGAAAATGATGAAGCCCAAAATGTAGCTCCGGAAAATGGTGAAGCAGAGGGCGAAGATAACAATTAATTCAACATCAGATTCAAGCGCTGTTTAAAGCGCCTGAGTTTGAATTTTAACTCAATTTTAATCAAGGAATTGCAATGTCAAGAGTGTTTAATTTCAGTGCAGGGCCAGCCATGTTACCCGAGGCTGTTATCAAAAAAGCCAGTGAAGAAATGCTGGACTGGCATGGAGAAGGCATGTCTGTTATGGAAATGTCCCACCGTGGTAAGGCTTTTATGTCTATTGCCAGCAAGGCCGAAGCTGATTTAAGAACCTTGATGGCCATTCCTGATAATTATAAAGTGCTATTTTTACAGGGTGGTGCCAGTATGCAATTTGGTGCTATTCCACTTAATTTATTAGGCGACAAAACAACAGCTGATTATATTAATACTGGTATGTGGTCTAAAAAAGCCATTGCTGAAGCTAAACGTTATTGTGATGTTAACGTTGCAGCCAGCTCAGAAGATTCCGGCTTTACCACTATACCTGATTTTGCTGACTGGAAACTGAATCCTGATGCAGCCTATGTGCATTACACACCGAATGAAACCATTGGCGGTGTGGAATTTGACTATATTCCTGATACCGGTGACGTGCCACTCATAGCGGATATGTCTTCTACCATACTGTCTCGCCCTGTTGATGTTTCAAAGTTCGGTATGATTTATGCCGGTGCCCAGAAAAATGTCGGCCCTGCCGGGCTGACGCTGGTAATTATTCGTGACGATCTACTGGGCCATGCGGCAGACATTACCCCCACCATGCTTAACTATAAAACCCATGCCGATGCAGATTCCATGTACAACACGCCGCCAACCTACAGCTGGTATATGGCTGGTCTGGTTTTTGAGTGGCTGCTGGATAATGGCGGACTGCAAGCTATGGGTAAAATAAACAAGTCTAAATCAGATAAATTATACGCCGCCATTGACGGTAATGATTTTTATGCCAACCCGGTTGAAAAACGTTACCGCTCCTGGATGAATGTCCCCTTTACCCTGAAAGATGCCGATCTGGATGCGGCCTTTTTAGAGCAGGCCGCAGCAAAAGGCCTGGCTACTCTGAAGGGCCATCGTTCCGTTGGCGGTATGCGTGCCAGTATTTACAATGCCATGCCTGAATCTGGTGTGGATACTCTGGTTGAGTTTATGGCTGAATTTGCCAGGGCTAACGGTTAACAGGGGACGGCTAAAATGAATAAAATTTTAACACTGAATAATATCTCTGTGGCAGGTCTTGAAAAATTCCCCAGGGATAACTACGAAATTGCTTCTGAAATTCAGAACCCGGATGCTATTTTACTGCGTTCCTACAAGA
>Ga0256831_1000108_pt1 | contig 42295 bp, 49 predicted proteins | sample 132544metaG_FD_189087 | JGI IMG/M metagenome (GOLD analysis project Ga0256831, IMG submission 189087) | Hydrothermal vent microbial communities from Lau Basin, Pacific Ocean - 132-544 | ecosystem: Environmental > Aquatic > Marine > Hydrothermal vents | place: Pacific Ocean: Lau Basin | collected...
TTTAATATCTGAAATGGATAAAATATAGGTGTCCAGCACCTGATTACGACTATGTTGTCACTTTCAGTATATTCCTCCTTTTTAGATGTTATATTAGCGTAAACTGAAATTTTGATTCTCTCTAGTTTACTGATTGCTTCAACAAGGTTCTTTGTATAGGATGCTACACCGCTAAATTTTGTGTGTTTTTCTCCTCTCTTTGGATATACAGAGATAATGCCAACGTGTATTCTTGCCATAGATATCACCACCGTTTCGAATCAATTACTGTCCCTTCAATTTTGATGTCTTAATTATAGCCTTAAATGGACTATGATACAACCTCACCTTAACCAAAGCCATAAACATCTCAGGGACAACTTTCTTCACATCTAATGTTGAATTTTTGTCATTGTACCACTCAATCGGAACCTCCTTTATTCTAAACCCCTTTTTATGTGCTAAATAGAGTAACTCCACATCAAATGCGAATCCATTAACCTGCAAATCAGACAAAACTGCGTCAACAACGTCTTTTCTAAACACCTTGGCTCCGCACTGCGTGTCCCTTATACTCAGTCCAAAAAAAATCCTAACTAGCAAATTAAAACCTCTGCTGAGTATCTGTCTATAAAGAGGTTGTGGAATAAGAACTCTGCTCTCTTTTAGCCATCTCGATCCTAAAACAACATCATACCCGTTTTCTATTTCCTTTATTAGTTTCAGGAACTCTTTTGCAGGTGTAGAGTCATCGGCATCGGTAAAACCAATTATCTCTCCGTTTGCGATTTTGAATGCTTCTTTAATTCCTCCTCCTTTTCCAAGCCTTTTTGGGAACTCTAGAATTCTTATATTGTTCTTCCCGCGTGAAAACTCTCTCACAATCTCTGGTGTATTGTCTGTACACCCATCCATCTCAACTATAAGTTCAAAATTATTCCTAAACGTAGTATTAAAAGTGTTATAATAATCGTTAAGTGTCTTTAAAATCCTTTCCTCCTCGTTATACGCTGGGACTATTATTGATACTTTCATTGAGATCCCCTCCATAATGAAATTACCGCAAGTACTAATCCCACTAACATAGCTAGCGAGAGTCCATTTATAATGTTTTCAATTGAAGTTCTAAAGTAATATAGAGTAATTATCTCGAGGAATACTCCAACCAACAGGGGATAAAAAATTTTTGTTCTGTTTATTGAGAGGGCATAATTCATAATAACATTAAGCAGAGCCAAAAGCATCATTGCCAACCCATACCTCCATAAATACGGCGCAACGCTGAGGTACTTTTCTCCGTAAATGAACGTGATAATGAACCTTGGAAACAGAGCATAAACCAGAACTATTCCCCCAGAAATCAAAAGTGTCAACGCTAATCCCTTTAGCAGCACATGAAAGTGTTCTTCTCCTTTTTCATGCATCTCTGCGGTTTTTGGGAATATAACCATTCCAACGGCACCCGGTGCAAATAGAACAATTTTCCCTAATACAGAGATAGCTGAATACTCTCCGGCCTCTAGAGGAGACAGATAGTGCTTTACTAAGATGACATCAATGTTCCACATTGTCGTATATGCAAATATTGACAGAAATGCCAGGCTACTGTAGTTTACAATGTCTCTGAGATTTACCCCTCCTTCTCCCTCGACTTTGAGCAAATCTCTGAGGAAGAATAGTGTTATAACGAGGGCAAATACATGTGCTAGGAATACCCCAGAGATGCCACCAACGACTCCCAACCCAAGTAACACAAAAAGGACACCAAAGACCAACTTAAAGAATGACCATGAGGAAGCGCTTATCCCTAAGGCCTCAAATCTTTGTAACCCTCTCAAAATTCCCTGATATACTGGAAGAACGAATCCAAATGGTACGGAGGCGAAAAGTAGGATAACTAGCAGGGGATTATCAATTTTAAGAAACTTGGATATGTACGGGCTTAGAATCACTACGCCCAAGAAAATTAACCCACCAAGCAGTGCCAGACTTTTGCTAGCCCTTACTAAGAGTGTCTTTATTTTCCCATACTCATTGTTTATCTTGTATATTGATGTAAATTTTGTTATGGAAGTGTTCACGGTTGTAGAGAATACAGAGAATATATAGAATAGAGACAGCAAACTAAAGAGCTCTCCATACTCGATTGGAGTTAATAATCTTCCCATAGAGAGCTGATAGAGATAATTAAAAAAGTTTGAAAATCCCATAGCTATCATCATTATTGCGGTATCTTTGATGAGTTTACTTTTTTTTATCCAGTCTCTAAGAATGTCCATTACATTTCCCCCATGCTGAGGGTTCGGAGAGTGCTCACTTTAATACCATTAAAAACTTTTCCAGTTCTAGGAGGTTTGTCAAACTCATCTTTAGAACCTTATCCAAAATCCACGCGGAGTCTTAGGTTTAGTTTTTTCTCAGCTGATGATCTTTCCATGTGTTTCATTTTCTTTGGTTCTGTTTTCGAACTCTTCTGGATAAGCGTTAGAAATTCACGCTAATTTGCCCTACTCTAGGGGAACACATTTAAATCCTTAAAATTAATCATCTAATTAGGTGATGAATTATATCCTTATCTATCCTCGACTTTAGAGAATTACTCAAGATCCTCGCGGAGCTATTTGGTGAAAATGAGTTTGATAGTAGAACTGCATCTGAAGCCATTTCAACTTATCTTTATCTAACAAGAAAGGATCCACAAATACTTCAGAGGACAAGACCAAAGCTAATTTCTAATGACCTCCGTAGACTTTATCAGATGGGATTTCTTAGACGTCATAAGGTGTCCAGAGAATGCAGAAATAAAAATGGAAAGGTATACAATTGTGGCTATAAGTACATGTACAGAATAACTCGCCAAGGATGGAACTACCTTAAATATCTTGAGGAAAGGAACTTATTGAAATTTACTCTTGAGGACTTTTCCGAAGTATATAGGAGTGTTCAGATTGCTATTAAAAAATTAGCTCTGATGGAACTGCTAGAAAGGAATGATTCGAACTCTTATCTTTTAATGAGTCTCATAACTGAAGACATTAACAGATGGTTTTCATCTCAGGGCTTCAGACGATTTCAGATGAAAGAACTCCTCTTTAAACAGAAAACAACTTTGCTGGCATATTTTTACAAGGTGATTCTAAACTTTGAGAATCAAATACTGTTAAGGGATCTTCAAATAAAGCTTTTAATAAGGGAATTACGGAAGTGTAAAGAAAAGCATCATTTGGGAGATTTAAATCTGCTTACCATAGCAGAACTCAACCTCAAACACATTCATAATGAGAATGAGAAATTATAACTACATTATGCAGAAGTTAGCTCTATTAACTCTTCAGCACGTCTTCTATCCTGAACACTCCCCTATCAAGAACCGTCCCCTTCTGAACGTATACGTACCTGACAACGACACTCCCGTTCAAGTTCTTTGGAAGAGTGAACTCGCTTTTGCCCTTCACGTTAAACCACTTCCTGTAAACGAGCGTCCCGTTGTCGAGGTAGCCGTATACACCAATGGCGGTTCCAGTCGAGTTTGTAAACCTTAGGACCACTGAACCGTTCTGGGAAGTTACAATCACATTCGGGTGAAGGAACCGGAATATCTTCACAATTCCCCCATCGGAGTAGAGGAGCTGATAGTTTTTTGAATAGTTGTTGGTGAACATGAGCTTGGCCAGTGGTGTCTCGAATGCTTTCCCGTTCATCAGTATAGCGTAGCCGTAGTTCAGGTTTATGTAAACGTAAGCATCGAGGGTTGGCCTTTCCTTCAGCGGGACTTCTTGGACTTTTGTCTCTTTCTCAACGAAGACCTTAACAGGAACCCCCAAGACGTTGCCAATCCTCACTCTCACATCCCAGCTTTCCCCGGGGGTTGCCATTACCGTGTAACCCGGGGCGGTGAACGTTAGGATTCCCGGTGTTGAAACAGGCCAAAGAACTACCATAGCGTATCCGGTTTCCCCGGCAGTTCGGAGAATAGCCCCGAACTTTTCAACGGCGTCGAGAGACACTATGATGTAATCAATACCAAGGCTCATGAGTCTTTTTTCCGAAACTTTTCCGAGGTAGTAATCCGCTACAAACTTGCTGGGGCTTCCTTGAGCAACCGGCGCCCTCTCCGCAAAATAAGTTACCCAGTGTCCCTCGTCCCACCAGGTTAAGACGACGTCGTTGATGTTTGAGTGGTTTCCAAGGTACTCCAATGCCTTCACCCAGTTGTCGTTGACAAACGGCCTCACGGACAGAGTATTCTTAAATCCTGTATATGCCGTCGTTGCCGGGACGAAGATAAGGAGCACCGCCAGGGCAATGACGCCAAACTTTCTGGCTTTGAGTTTTGGGGCTAGAAGCTCGTAAACCTCAACCAGGCCAATACCGGCCATGAGCGCTATCGTAAGTGAACCTATGAACAGGAACCTTGTCCAGATGAGCAACATGGGTAAAGCCACCAATGCCAGACCTAAGATGAGGTAGTCGCTAGCTCTTTTCTTCCTAAATGAAATTCCAAAGAGAGGAACCGCCAGAAAGGCCAGACCGTAGGCCTGGCAGAGGTCACTTAAACCCGTCCTCTGGGTTTCGACTATCGGGGCGTTTACGAAGATTTCCTTTATCAGGTTGTTGAGCTGTCCATAGTGGTGGGACGCGACTACCAAAGTGGCCAGAACCAAAACTCCGGTAATGACGTACCTCGTCTTTCTGTTTTTTGAGAACCTAGCAAGAATTACTAGGATTAAGATTGTCACAACAGCTAAGGAAACGGCGTATTTGAGGTAGAGATAGAGGAATGCGTCCTTTATAAAGCCGAAGTTAAAACCAAACTCTTCGGCAATCTTTTTGCCAAGCCACCTGTTGTAACCGACCATTCCAAAGCCAAATTTTTCTCCGATTGAGTTCGCTATTAACACCCCAAGGACTGTCGAGAGCGCTATGATTACCCCCTCAACTATTTTCTCGTCCCTTTTCAGGACAAAAACTCCAAGGGAAAGCAGGAATGCATTCGCGAGGACGAAGGCGAATATTGGATAGTAAGCCTGCCAGAAGAAAGCTGAGAGCCCCGTTGCTACCCCAGGAATAAGATAAAATGCAAACCTCTCATACTCCCATCGTTTGGGTTTCCACGTTAGTCCCAGGGTTATCCCAAGGAGAGCCACGCTGTACCAGAAGAGCATATAGTTGTCTCCCCTGTAGTAGCCGGCCATGGAGCGGAAGACGTGGCCAAAGCTTACAGCCAGCAGAAAGGCCGACAGAAACGCCTCCTTCTTTCCATAGAGCCTGAGGACAGCCAGGTAAGTGAAAACCACTGTCAGAACGCCGAAGATTACGGGTGTTACCCTGAAGGCGTTGTAGAGGGAGAGGCCGAGGAAATGAAGGAGCTTGTATACATACGCAGGGGTCATCCACAGGCCAAGAGGGTGGAAGAGCTTTATCTGAATTCCCCATGGACCAAGTGCATAGGGGAAGAAGTTTACCCAGCCATGGCTTAACGCGTATCTTATGTATGCTAGGTGAAAGTAGGGATCGTAGCCGAGGAGGTACTTAAAGCGCATTGGAAGGAGCCTGATTACAAGGGCAATTGAGACTATGGTTGGGAGTGCAAACTTTAATTCAAGAAATTTTTTAGATGGGAAAAAAACTTTGTCTGTTACTTTGCTCATCAAACTAACTTTTTCGTCGTTCATTCTTACTCTCCCCTCTGTATTTTCGCATGACCCCCGACAAGGCTCTTCCTAAGCTCTAAGTTCCTTATCTCGCACTTCTCGTCTATGATTGAGCGCCATATAGTAGAATTCCTGATAACGGTCTTCCTGAAGATTATGGAATCGCTAACGTCGGAGTTCTCTATGATGCAGTCTTCGCCAATATAGGCGAAGGGTCCTATGATTGAACGCCCCAGTATCTTTGCACCCTTCTTTATAACTACAGGCGGGATTATCTTAGAGTATGGGCTTATTTGGATTTCCTCTATGTGGCTTTCTTTCATCAAAGTTCTCAGGGCTTCGAGGTAGCTATCGGCAGAGCCTATGTCGTACCAGTACTCGGAAAAGCGGTAGGCCTTAATTGACTCTCCCTTCTTAAGGAGCCACTGGACGAAGTAGCCAGGTGAATCTCTATTTCCATTAGAGAGATAATTGTCAAGAAGTTCCATGACTCTCCTGGGAAAGACATAAACACCCGTGCTTATAAGGGTCGAACGTGGCTGTGCTGGCTTCTCCTCGAAGGCAATCACTTTGTCTCCCTCGAGCACGACAACACCGTAGCGCTTGGCCAGTTCAAAGTCACCCACATCGTAGACTGCTATCAGTGTTTCCCCGCTGTACCTACCCAGAAACTCCGCCAGGGAGAATGAAAAGATGTTGTCGCCAGCTATAACGAGGTAGTCATCGAAGCCGAGCTCCTCGACGGCCTTTCTCATGGCTCCTATCGTTCCCAGCTTCTCCTCCTCATGGAGCGTGTCTTCTATGATTAGCTCAACACCGTACTCATCGGCAACAGGCCTGAAGTTGGACTCAAAGAAGCGGTTCGTTGAGATGTAAACTGGTAAATCCAGCTTCAAAACTTTCTCGAGGATATAATCTATTATCCTCTTTTCACCAACAGGAAGTAAAGCCTTGGGGTTATCTTTAGTTATTGGCCAAAGCCTCGTGGCGTAACCGCCGGCCATTATGAGGACTTTCATCTTTTCACCCTCTATTCCTTGCGGAATAATTAATACAAAAAACTTTCCCAAAACTTAATAATCGTTCCTAGAACTCCAGATGGTGATATCATGAGAGTTCTTGTCACTGGTGGCGCTGGCTTCATAGGCTCACACCTCGTCGACAAACTGATGGAGCTCGGCCACAGCGTCAGAGTTCTCGACGACCTGAGCGCCGGCAGTTTGGACAACGTCAGGCGCTGGCTCGAGCATGAACGTTTCGAGTTCATCAGAGGGGATATGCGGAACCTTGAAGTCGTTGAAAAAGCCGTTAAAGACGTTGAAGCCGTCTTCCACCTTGCGGCAAACCCGGAGGTTAGAATCGGCTCCCAGAGTCCAGAGCTTCTCTACGAGACCAACGTTTTGATAACCTACAACCTCCTCAACGCGATGAGAGATTCTAACGTCAAATACCTCGTCTTCACGAGCTCGTCAACGGTCTATGGAGATGCTGATGTCATTCCCACTCCAGAGGACTACGGCCCGCTGGAACCGATAAGCGTCTACGGAGGGGCGAAGCTCGCGGCCGAGGCCTTGATAAGTGGCTACGCCCATACCTTTGGATTCAGAGCTTTAATCTTCCGTTTGGCGAATATAATAGGTGAGCGCTCCAACCACGGTGTTATCTATGATTTCATCAACAAGCTGAGGAAAAACCCAGAGGAGCTTGAAATCCTCGGCGATGGAACCCAGAGGAAGAGCTACCTCCACGTGAGCGACACGGTTGATGGCATACTTAAAATCTTCGAGCACTTTAAGAAAAGTAACAAAACTGTGGATTTCTACAACCTTGGAAACGACGACTGGATAACGGTTAGAGAGATAGCGGAGATAGTCAGCGAGGAAATGGGCCTCAAGCCGGTCTTTAAGTTCACTGGGGGAGTTGATGGTGGCCGTGGTTGGAAAGGAGATGTAAAGTTCATGCGCCTTAGCATAAAGAAAGCCAAGAGAAGTGGCTGGAGACCGAGGCTTAACAGCTATGAGGCAGTCAGAAAAACCGTTAGAGAGCTTCTTTAACCGAAAACTTTTTAAATTCTCTCTACTCCTTAATCCCGGAAACGCCCCGGTGGTGTAGCCCGGTCAATCATGCGGGACTCTCGATCCCGCGACCCGGGTTCAAATCCCGGCCGGGGCACCATTCTATTGGGCCCGTGGCTCAGCCTGGTCAGAGCGCCCGCCTGATAAGCGGGAGGTCCGGGGTTCGAAGCCCCGCGGGCCCACCAGTTACAAACTTCGCCTGCGCGAAGTTTGACCAAGGTTTGCATGTCCTTTTTGAGGAATCGTAGTTTTAAGGGGTTTTATTCTTGAGCTTGCCCCTTCTTGCCGGTTCTTCTTTAGAATAACGCCCTTCGGGCGTTGATGAGGAGTAGAACTTGTCTTGGCTTGTTTTGTTTGATGAAAAACCCGCTTTGAGTTTGAAATGTTTAGAGGACATGCAAACTTATTCTTGTTATTTTGGTGGAAGTTTATTTTTTGGTCAAACTTTTCAAAGCAAAGTTTGCTTGCTTGTGCAAGCGCTGGCGGAAGAGCATGTGCATCTTCTGTAATGTTCAGATTCTGTGGGGTTTTTACTCACTTGCTCCTTTGGTAAGTGTTTCACTGTCCAAAGCGCCCTTCGGGCGCTGATTAAAGTCAAAACTGCTTGAAAATGTTTGTTTAAGGGATTAAACCCCTTTCAAAGTTACAGTTGGTTAGTGCATGGCTAATCTTTGTCCTTCTTGAATGGCAAGAGCCAATTTTTGGCCAAGCTTTTTCCAAAAGGTTGAAGGAGTAAAGTTTTAACAAAGCTTGAAGGGATTAAGAAAATTTAACTTGGTCTTCTTTTTGCGATCCTAAAAGCAATCTTCGAAAGTTCTCTGGTGGGGCCGCCGAGATTTGAACTCGGGTCTCCGGCTCCCGAAGCCGGAAGGATAGACCAAGCTACCCCACGGCCCCATGCCCGCTTTTAAGGACTTCGGAGAGCTTATAAAGTTTACGCACTACTACGGCAGGGTGTGGGTGAGTGCGGGTTAGTATAATAGTTCCAACATACAATGAGAGAGAAAACCTTCCTGAACTTCTTGAGAGGATTTCGAAAGCCCTCAAGGATTACGATTATGAAATAATTATTGTTGATGACGATTCCCCCGATGGAACGTGGAAGCTCGCCGAAGAGCTGTCAAATAAGTATCCCGTCAGGGTAATTCGGAGAACCGAGGAGAAGGGCCTTTCCTCGGCTGTAATCAGGGGGTTTAAGGAAGCGAAGGGTGACGTTTTCGTGGTCATGGATGCGGACCTACAGCACCCTCCTGAAATAATCCCAGAGCTTTTAAGAGAAATCGAAGAGGGTGCCGACATAGCGATAGCAAGCCGCTATGTTCCGGGTGGAGGCGTTAAGAACTGGTACTGGTACAGGAAGCTTATCTCAAAGGGCGCCATAATGCTCGGTCGCCTGGCCCTTCCAAAGATAAGGAACGTGAAGGACCCCGTGAGCGGGTTCTTTGCCCTCCGGAGGGAGGTTGTGGAAAACGTTGAGCTCAATCCCGTTGGCTTCAAAATCCTCATGGAGATTCTCATAAAGGGCAACTACAAGAAGGTCGTGGAGGTTCCCTTCGTTTTCGGCCTGAGGAAGGCCGGCGAGAGCAAGCTGAGCGGGAAGACGATGCTTAATTACCTGAGGCACCTCTACAGGCTTATGCGCTGGGAAGGGGAACTCGACAGGCTAATAAAATTTTCCATCGTCGGCTTTTCCGGGATTATCGTTAACGAGGGTTTTCTATGGCTGTTCGTTAACCTCGGCATCGACAAGTACGTCGCCAACGTTCCGGCGACAGAACTCGCGATACTCAACAACTTCATCTGGAACGACCTCTGGACGTTTAAGGACCTCAAGAGGAAGCCATTGTGGAAGAGGCTCGTTAGCTTCCACATCGCCGCGTTAACAGGCGCCCTAGTCCAGTGGGCGATATACGTTCCCCTCGTGTGGCTCGGCATTCACTACCTCATAGCTAACCTAGTCGGCATTGGAGCTTCCTTCATAGTGCGCTTCGCAGTTAACAGGCACGTCACATGGGGTTGAATATTCTCCAGGGGGTAACCTTTAATACTGGACTTTCTCTAACCTTTAGGGGGTGCGCGGGAGATGTACGTAGGCGAGCTACTCAAGGGACTCGACAGACTGCCCACCGGCGTTCCGGGACTCGATAACCTCATCGGCGGCGGCTTTCTGCCGGGAAGGGTTTACCTCATTACGGGTCCCCCCGGGAGCGGAAAGACTACCCTGGGAATTCAGTTTCTTGTTGAAGGCGCCAACAACGACGAGAAGGGCCTCTTCATCTCGCTCTTTGAAACGCAGGACGTTATCTTACGCGATATGCTCCGCTACAACTTCGGAATCCTCGAACACTTTCAGTCAAAGAAGATAGCCTTCTATGACCTCGGCGAGATTCTCTTGAGTGCCAACCGCGAGCTAACGTGGGAGGAGTTATTCAAGCTTCTCATCGAAATTATCAAGCGCGAAAAAGCAAAGAGGGTCGTGATTGACTCCTTCAGCCTCTTCGAGTCCTTCGTCAGCGACCCGGCCGGAAAGAAAAAGGCCCTGGGAAGGTTCGTCAGACTGCTCCGCTCCCTTGAGGTTACGACACTTCTCCTCGCGGAGATGCTGAGCTCCGAAAAATACACCGACGAATACTACCTCGCGGACGGCGTCATAGTGCTCCACCACTTCATGCGCAACTACCAGATGGTGAGAGCTCTCCAGATACTCAAGATGCGTGGCGTTCCCCACGACAGCAACCTTAAGAGGCTTCGCTTCACAACCGACGGAATAAGGGTCTATCCGGAGGCCCCGCTATGACAGACGAGAAGAAGGCCCTCCTTAAGGAGGCCTACCAGTTCGGCTACTTCGTCGGTCTTAGAGGACACAGCGAGTGGGCGGAGTGGGTTAGGCAGAAGAGGGAAGAGCTCTACCAAAGGGCAGAGGAGCTGGGAATTTACGAGCTGGTTAAGGACGCATACCGGAAGGGAAAGGAACTCGGAAAGAGGGACAGGGAGGAGAAGCTCTACGAGGGCCTCGTTGCAAAGGTCGAGAGGGAAGAGGAGCCGAGGGTAAGAAAGGTCGTCTCGTCCAGGGTTGAGACCAAACCACCGGAAGAAACCTCAATCGAGCGCGATTACTTGGAGTTCATCCAGAGCACAAAGCTGACAATGCCTCCCGAACTGCTCGACTCCCTCAAGCATCTGGAGCCCCCGAAGATGCTCCGCCTTGAGTAGGCAACCTTTTATACTTCTTTCTCCACGTTAATACGGTGACCTTCATGAAGTTACCCGATGTCCGGCTCAGTCCAGAGCGTATTCTGAAGGATATTTCTGAGATAGGGGAGTTCCACAGGATTCAGGGTTCACGGGAACTCGTTGAGAGCGTTAAGTTCATCAAAGAAAAGCTCGACTCCTTTGGCGTTGAGAACGACCTTCTATCGGACTCCTACGACGGAAAAACCTGGCACGGAACCCTGGCTTCCCCCATAGCGTGGAACCCCATTCGCGGTGAGCTTTCCTACGACGGGAAGAGGCTCACGACCGAGGAGAGCCCGCTCCTGATAATGGCCCACTCTCCGGAGGGAGAGGTCAAAGCTGAAGTCCTGCCGATTTTCCGCGAGGAAGACTGGGATGACGCGGAGGGAAAGGTCGTTGTCGTAAACAAGGACTGGAGAAACGCCTACAGGAAAGCCAACGAAGCGGGAGCAAAGGCCTTCATAGCCCACCGGGAGGGGACTGGAGAGTTCTACCCCTACATAGGCCTTTTTCTTACAAAAGAAGACCTTGAATGGGCGAAGATTCCAGCCTTGGCAGTTCCCGAGAGCGTCGCGAAGGATATGGTTTCCAAGTCCCTCAAAGGTAGCGTTGAGGTTAGCCTCTCGGTTCAGGTTGAAAGGCCCAAGAGAGAAGACCTCCCAATGCTCTACGCGAAGGTGGGCGAACCGCCCTACATAGTTTTCTCTGCCCACATCTGCCACCCGAGGCCTGGGGCCAACGACAACGCGAGCGGGAGCGCGATGCTAATCGAGCTGGCGAGGAAGCTCAGCGAGGCTTACAAGTACTCATTCCGCTTCGGCTTCGCCTTCCTCTGGGTTCCCGAGCATCATGGGACACAGACCTTCTTCGAGAGGGCGAAACCGGGAGAATATTACGCGAACATAAACCTCGACATGGTTGCAGGAAGCCCGGACAGGAGCGGTTCAACGCTGATGCTCGTGAGAACCCCGTTCTCGCGCTTTTCCGTGGTTTCCGGCCTGCTTGAGCACTTTCTCTGGAGGTTTAACAGAAAAGAAAAGAGCTTCTCCGGAAGCGAGATTCCTGCCATAGCGTTTAAGCCCTATCCCTACGAGATGGGAAGCGACCACGACGTCTTCAACTTCTTTGGGGTTCCGGGGACTATGCTGATAACCTGGCCCGACAGGTTCTACCATTCAAGCGGGGACACGGTTGAGAAGGTCAGCCTGGAGACGATTTCAATAATCGGCAACGCAGTTCTTTCCACTGCCCTCTCGCTCGCGGAAGGAGAGGGGAAAACGCTGGGAAGGTTCGCGAGGGGCTACGCGATGAAAGTCCTCGGCGAGCTCTCGATGGCCAGAGATACCGAGGAGAGCGAGAGGCTTGTAATGAAGGGCCTCGCGAGGGATTCGGAATTCCTTGGGTTGAACCTCGGTCACGATTTTGATGATGAACCCTGGCTCCACTGGAAGGCCAGAGGAGTTCTAAACGAGAGGCTGATTAGAGCGAGGAACGGAAACTGGGAGGAGTTCAGAAAACTCACCGAGGACAGAAGGGTTTACTCCCAGCTCCACGAGCTGTTAATGCTCTCAGAGATTCTTCCGAAGGAGAGGGCCTTTAGAGCTCTTTCTGAGGAATACGGTAAAGTTGAAAGGGAAAAACTCGAAAAGCTTGTCGAAATCCTTGAGGAGGCGAAAATAGTCATTCCTTCTTGAGTTCCCTTTCTATTTCGCCTATCCTCTCAAGGATATATCTTTTAAGGTTCTCAAGAAGCTCCGCGGGAGAAACTGCCGTGTATGTGTAACCGAGCCAGCCTTGCTGGATTAGCTCCCTCTTCAGCATTCCCCTTCTGTAGAGGTTGAGCACGTGCTCTCTGACGGAACGCTCGCTTATTCCGAGCTCCCTGACTATTTCGGTTATCCTCATGGGTTTTCGCTTTTCGAGAAGGAGACGGTATATCCTGAGCTCCGTTTTCTTGACTCCCAGTGAGCGGAGGAGCGCTTCCAGTCTCTCGTAAACGTCGTTCATCTCTCTCACCATTTAGGTTCTCACCTATGAAAAACAAACTTCATAAGTGTTAATAAGTCTTTTCCCTACCACTTCCAGTAGCTTTTCGTGAAGAGCACGAGGGCTGTCACTATCTCCAGTCTGCCGAGCCACATCAGGAAGAACATGAGAATCCTTGTGGAAGGCGGGAACACCAGATAGTTTGCCATCGGCCCCACTGCCCCGATGCCGGGCCCTATGTTTCCGAGGGTTGCCGCAACGGCACTCATTGAATCCGCGAGGGTGAGGTTCGCTCCGTTGGTTGTCCCGTTGATTACCACAACTAGAGACGAGACAAAAAAGATGACAAAATAGAGGGCTATGAATGCCAGAGCTCCCCTCACAGAACGTTCCTCGACGGGCTTTCCTCCCAGCTCTATCGACTTCACGGCCGATGGGTGAAACGCCTGCAGAAGCTCCCTCTTTATCGCCTTAATCCCGATTATCCACCTAACAACCTTGATGGAACCCGCGGTGGACCCGCTCGACCCACCTATGAACATGGCGAAAAACAGCACAGCCTGAGCGGGGAGCGTCCAGTTGGCGAAGTTCATTGTCGCATAACCCGTGGTCGTTACTATCGAAGTTACCTGAAAGAGGGCCTGCCTGAAAGCAGTGGATAAAGAAAACCCGTACTGGTTTACGAGCATCGGGACAAGAATGGTGGACAGCCCGATGAGTATTAGGACGTAAACCCGGAACTCCTCGTTTTTCCTGATTCTGAAATCCCTCCTCAGAAGATACCAGAAGAGTGCAAAGTTAGCGCCCGCCAGTATCATGAAGACTATGATAACCCACTGGACTGCCGGTGAAAACGCTTCGATTGAAGCCGCGAGCGGGGAAAACCCTCCCGTGCTCATGGTTGTGAAGGCATGGACGAGGGCCATATAGGGGGTCATTCTCGGTGCAAGCCCAAGGTAGTGGAGCAGGACAAGTATTGCCGTTTCAAGGAGAGTGAGGCCGATGTATATGCCCCAGAATATCCTCGCCGTCTGCCGTATATGGGGCGTGAGTTTCTGTAGCTGTGGCCCGGGGGCCTCGAGGCTCATGAGTTCAGCCCCACCAACGCTGAGCCGGGGGAGAATCGCTATGGCCAGAACGACGATTCCCATTCCCCCGAGCCACTGGGTCAGCTGACGCCAGAAGAGGATTGCCTTTGAAGGCTCGTTGAAGTTGTCAAGAACCGTCGCTCCTGTTGTAGTGAACCCGCTCATGCTCTCGAAAAGTGCATTTACCGGGTCTGCGAGGGAACTCTTTCCGGAGATTACGTATGGCAACGCCCCTATGACCGCGACCACAAGCCACGCAAGAGATACTAGGAGAAAAGCCTCCTTGGTTCCTATCTCCGGGTTTCTATCGAGGGTGCGGAGAAAGAGCCCGAGGCCAAGGCTTATCACCATGGGAATCAAAAAGGGCTTTACCGATGTTCCACTGGTCAGGGCGACAATCATCGGCAGGATTAACGTGAGCCCGAGGAGAACAACTATCTCTCCGAGGAGGGACAACACGGCTTTAATCCTCATAGTTCAAGTTCCCCCAGCCTTTCATCTTCAACAACGATTGTCGCGATGTCCCCCTTCCTGAGGGTGAAGTTTCCCCCAGGGATTATCGTTTCTCCCTCCCTGAGAACCGGTCCGAGAATGGCCCCAACTTCATCCGGTTTTTTGCCGGCGAGGTTTTCTCCTATCTCAACGGCAAGAACCGTCACTCCGGGAATACCCGAGACGATTCCAAGAATGTGCTCCCCCTTAATGGCCAGAACTATTCTTTCAGCGGTCTCTATCTCGGGACTGACAACGAATATACCGTTTTTCTCAAAAATATCGCTGAAGTACTGTTCGTGGACTATGGAAAACACCCTTTTGACCCCGGACTTCACCGCGATGAGGCTCGCGAGGAGGTTGTGGCTGTCTTCTCCGAGACATGCAATTCCCAAATCCGCCCGGTTCAGTTCTTCCCCGCGCCAGAGATTCTGGTCAAATACATCTCCCTGAATCACAAGGACAGAATCGAGCTTTTTTTGAAGCGTATTCAGCTCTTTTCTCGTCCCTCTCAACAAGTTTTACGTTGTAGACCTTCTCGGAAAGCATTTCAGCCAAGAAAATTCCCGTTTCACTTCCCCCCATTATGAGTACATTTTGTGGCCTCTGGGCTCTGTACGTTCTCCTTATCTCGTCAAGGGTTCCTATTACGAGTGTTCTCCCCTTTATCTCGACACTCCAGAGGGTTTCCGGGGCCGAAAGAACGTCCCCAACGTAGAGCTCTCCGTACAGTTTCCTCAGAAACCGTATCTGGGGATACTCGACAACGTTTATTATGCTCCGGGCAACGAGGGGAACGGCGCACACCATCGTGTCAACGCCAAGGGCCTCCCTCCCACGCCCCCAAACGCGCAGGTATTCCATGTTTTTGACCCTTGCAATCGTCCTGGGGTTCGATAGGGTTTTTGCGAGTGAACAGACAACGATGTTGACGTTATCGTTGTTGGTTGTGGCTATCACGTAGTCGGCATTATAAACGCCGGCCTCTTCAAGGGTATCGGGCAGGGTTGCATCCCCCTCAACCGCAAGAACGTCAAGGGAATACTGAAGCTCATCAACGAGCCTTCCGTTTATGTCAACGACAGTTACATCGTGCCTTTTGGATAAGTGCTCCGCAACTCGCCTCCCAACTCTCCCGGCACCCACAACTATTACCTTCATGGATACCCCTGTATGCTAGGTGGTCAACAACTTAAAGTTGATGGTTCAAACGTCAATGGCTCCGAGGTAAATCCCCTCGGGAAGGAACAGCTCGGCTTTTTTCGCGTTCCTCAGAAACGGGACGAGCTTCAGCCCCTCCCTGACGTCGAAGCCCTCTATGTATGGGTTCACCGTCGGCAGGACGAGGAACTTTCCGGTTCTAACGAAAACCTTCACCTTTCTCGCAACCCCGCCGGATTTGAGCGTGTAGGCCGGATGAGCGTGGCCAAGGAAGGCCTCATCGAAGTCTATCCGGGGTAACTTCGTATGGCCGTGAAGGAAGAGCTGACCGTCGATTAGAAAATACTCTCGCACTTCGACGTTCGAGAAGCGCTTGGCAACTTCCTCAATCCTTCCATCGTGGTTGCCCTTTGCGATTAAAACCCTAACGTCCCCCAGTGTCGAAAAAAAGCGGAGTAACATCTCCTTCAGGCGGAAACTCAGGCCGAGCGGTTCCTTTAAGTCCCCGAGAATTACCAGGGAATCCGCGTTGCTTTCAAGGACGAACTCCGCGAGCTTTTCCTCCAAGTGCGTTCTAATCCTAAGGCCCCGTGAGAGCTCAAACCCTATGTGGGGGTCCGCAATGAGAAGCGTTTTTCCCAGGGAGGTATCAATCAAAAGGGATAAATGCTCGAAATCGGAAAAAGGAGACATAGAACCACCGGGCATCAGATAAGCCCGCGCTCCTTCCTGCGCTGTCTCTTGAGGCGCCTAATCCTCTTCTTAATCCACTTCCACCTCATCCTGCCCTTCTTCTTCCACTTCCTTGGCCTGCGCTTCATGAGCATCACCCCTGAGTTCCTTCAGCCTTAGCTCAGGAAGTCCCTTTTTAAGCTTTTCTCAGGGTTTGAAACTTCCCAAAATCCGCCAATTTTTGTTCGGAAAACTTTACAAGGGGTTTTGGCTGGCCAAACTTTCCCCTATTTAACGCCCTTTTCAACCAGTTTAAGACATTCTAATCCCCTACTTTTGTTCATGCGTTGTTGTTCGTATCTCATCGGGACTTTGTCCAGCAAAAATCCCTTCTTTTAGCTAGAGCATCAACTAAAATCGCGATTCGGCCTCCGCTAAGCTTATTTATCTCATAGGAGTACTCTAAGGGGTGATGCTCATGAAAGTTGCCTACATCCAGATGGAACCGGCCTTTCTGGAACCAGAAAAGAACTACTCAAAGGCCGAGAGACTCGTGAGGGAAGCGAGGGAAAAGGGGGCCCAGCTGGTCGTTCTTCCCGAGCTCTTTGACACGGGCTACAACTTCGAGAGCAGAGATGAGGTTGAAAGCGTTGCCGGCCAGATTCCCGACGGCCCAACGACGGAGTTCCTCGTGGAGCTCGCTAGGGAAGAGCAGGTTTTCATAGTTGGAGGAACGGCGGAAAAGGACGAGAGGGGAAACCTCTACAATTCGGCCGTTGTGGTGGGCCCGCTCGGCTGGGGCTACATTGGGAAGTATCGCAAAATCCACCTCTTCAACAGGGAAAAGCTCTTCTTCAAGCCCGGAAACCTCGGCTTCCACGTCTTCAACATTGGCATAGCGAAGGTAGGGGTCATGATATGCTTCGACTGGTTCTTCCCCGAGTCAGTTAGGACGCTGGCTTTGAAGGGAGCGGAGATAATAGCCCACCCGAGCAACCTTGTTATGCCCTACGCTCCTAGAGCAATGCCGATTAGAGCCCTGGAAAACCGCGTTTATACAGTAACGGCCAACAGAATCGGGGAGGAGAGGGGCTTGAGGTTCATAGGGAAGAGCACGATAGCCTCACCAAAGGCCGAGGTTCTGGCCATGGGTAGCGAGGATAAAGAAGAGGTCGCCGTCGTTGATGTAGACCTCTCGCTGGCGAGGGACAAGAGGATAAACGAACGCAACGACGTATTCAAGGACAGAAGGCCCCAGTACTACGTCTTGTAGGGCCCCCGAAGGTAAATTATGTCCCCAACGTTAACTACTCCATGCTCGCTTTTCCTTATTATCCTTGCCTCCTCAAAGAGGGCCTTTCCGATTCCAGCCAACCCGGCCAGGTCCCAGTAGCGCGTTTCTATCTCGCCAATCTTCTCCCAGCCGGGCAGTTTGTAGTAGCCACGCCGTATTACCCCCCTCACCGGGTTGTAGCCCTCGTCGAGGGAAATTACCGTGTAGTCCTCGCCCCTTACCTCCGGCACAATCTCGCGGTAGGCTCTCCTGTAAAAGAAGGCCCCGAAGCGGTCCATCTCTTCAAGCAGGAAGACGCCGTCGTTTTCAATGACCCTCGCAACGTTTCTGAATAGTTCAGCCGTTTGAAACGGGTCGAAGTGGGGCATCGTGTAGCCGAAGATTAAAGCCACGTCAAACTTTCCGAGCTTTCTCAGGTCGTCGAGGCAGTCCATAACGGCCCCGTAGATTTCTCCGCTAGTCCAGTTTTCAACGAGGAGCAAGTCCTCCTTTCTCTTGTCCACGACCGTAAGGGAAGCTTCGTAGCCCCACTCCTTCAGTGTCTCATAAAGGGAAGCTCCCGCAATTCCAGTTCCCGCACAGAGGTCGAGAATTCTAAGCTTTCTCCTCTCCGGGAAGAGGTTCTCCTTGACGGCCCAGTTGAAGAAGGAGCGTAAGCCGATGAACCTGTTCTGGGCGACTTCGCTTTTTGGGTCCATAAACGTTCTCAGGTAGCGGTAGAGCTCCTCCATGCTCCCACCTTTGGCCCTTCTCGCGAAGGGTTTTAAACCCATCGAAAGGTTTAAGACCTTGTCAACTTACATAGGTTGACGAGGGGTGATAACAATGGCACGTTTTCAAGGCCACCCAATTGAAGATGCAATAGTCATACTCATCGGAGGACTTTATTTTGTCTCACTTCTAACAAAAGCCAGCTGGCTAGTGACACTTGGAGGGATTATGGTCATGATTTTCCTCCCAACATTTCTCTTCGGCAGGAAAGTAGAGATTCGTGGGGATAGAATAGTCCTCAAATTTGAGTGGCCACCGTTTTTCCCCAAAATAGAAGTCTCCCCCGGAGATATTGTAGAAATAATTGACCTTGAGCAGGCTGAAGAAGTGCCTCCAATAAAATACCACAAAAAGGCACTAGGATTTACCCTTCTGTGGCTTTTGGTCGGCTTTACTGGGTTAATTGAGAAGCCAGAATGGGCTTTTGTTTGGACTGGGTGGATTTACTGGGGAATCATTGGGTTTCTGACTCTAATTTTTCCTAAGAAGCTCAGAAAACAGGGTGCGATTGTTCTCCTTAGCTTCAGCGTGATAGTGTCTTACGTACTCTATTTGCTAAACGTTAGCTTGTATCCATTCTACATCTTTCTGGGTTTTATCCTCGTCCTTTCGTATCTCACAGACCTCCGAGAGAAAGCCATTATCTTAGTAACAGAAAAGGGCACTTATTTCATATATTCAATTGACTATAAGGAGTTAGTTGAACTCCTAAAGACCATAGGGAGGCTTTCGAGCGGTGGTCCAAATGTTCAAACTGCCTGAGGGCATGGAGCGGGTCTGGCTCATGAAGGCCAAAGGAATGCGCGAGGTGGAGGTAGCCCAGACCCTCGGGATTTCAAGGCAGGCCGTCAACAAAGCCCTGAAAGAGGCGAGGGCAAAGCTCTTCGAGGCCTTTTTCGGCCTTGCCGAGGTTTTCTCGTGGGAGGTAGCGAGGGTAAACGTTGAGAAGGGCTTCATGGTCGCTCGGGGAAAGTGTGGCAATGAGAACGTGCGCATCTATGCATTCTATATTCCGGGAAGGGGAGTAAGGGCGTTTTTTGAAGGGGAGTTCCCGGAGTACATTCTGAAGCACGCGGTCGAGATGGGAATAATCGAAAAGCCCGATAAAAAAGAACTCGTGAAGGCGCTTGAGGGCTAATAGTAGCCCTCCTCGTAGGCGCTAGTTAAAGCTATGAAGGCCGCATAGAATACCGCCCTAAGGGAAGCGAGGAGCACCGTCGTTCCAAGGCAGGCAAGCATGAGGAACATCAGCCACGTCATTGGAAGAAATGGTGAGAGGACTACAAGGAGGAGGCCCGTTATTATCGTCCCGATTCCGGAAACGCGGTTGGCCTTTCTCCTCGTGCGCCCCGAGGGGTATGTGTAGCCTATCCTGAAGCCAATTCCCGGCTCGTCCCCCGCTTTAAACGTTAGCAGGCCAGCTATTATAAGAAAGGCTCCGAGGAAGACCGCCCAGAGGATTCTGAGGAGCTCATACCCTCTCATTACCCTTCACCGTGAAAATCCTGTACGTTCCTAGGAATGCAAGGGCCAGAAGGAGCCATATGGAGTAAGACACCGTTTTTAACGGGAGCTTTCCCGCATTGTACAGAACAACCGCGGAGAACACCAGAACGGTTCCGAAACTCATAAGCGTGTTGAACTCAAACCATCCGAGGGGTGAGAACCGCTCCCTTCCAGCGGAAAAGCCCGGGTTTCTTCCGAGAACTGTCAGAAGGAAAAAGAGCCCCCATGTTAATACGGGCACTCCCAGAGCTCCCCACGTCCGTGACATGAAACCGTTCGGAGTTCCGGAGGCATTGAAATGAACCGCAATAATTTCGGGAAGTTTATCCCAGTTCAGGGCGACGATGAGGAGATATACACCCAGAAAGGCCAGCTGGAGGAAAAGGTAAGGCCTGATGTTCACAAGTATTCTTCTTCCGGCGGGTTTTTCAGGGGCTTCCATTGACAGTTCTTCCATCTCGTAGGTCTTCTTGGCAACGGCTATTGGAACGATTAAACCTCCAATGAGCCCCGCAACCATGACGAGCATGAATGTAACCTCCGATGCGTCCAGCAGGGAGAGGCCGACCAGAATAAGGGAGAAAAATACAAAAAACAGCCCTCCAACTGTGTTGGCCTTTTTCCATGCTTCTTTTGAGACGTAAGTGTAGCCCACCCTAACCCCGATGAAGGGGTTCTGTTTGTTCCTGACTGCGAGAGTCAGGAGGCCAGCTAAGAGAAACGTAACTGAGATGAACATTTCAAAGGCGTCCAATCCCATCACCCCACCTTTCAAGGATTCTGATTATAGTCTCAACCTCCTCTCTCAGCTCGTTCAAGATTTCCCTTCCGAGGTCGGTCAGGCGGTAGTACTTCCTCGGCCTGCCGTTGACTTCCACCCAGAAGTCCTCGACGAGCTTGTACTTCTTCAGGCTCTTGAGGATATCGTAGAGTGCCCCCTCGCTCGGGACGAGTTTGCCATCACTCACCTCGCTTAGCCTTTTCCTTATCGCGTAGCCGTGCAGTTCACCCTCCCTCTCCAGGAGGGAGAGAACCAGGTATGAGTATAGGCCAGAGCGGAGTTCCTTTCTGAGCTTTTTCAGTGCCCTTTCCTTCGGATTCCCGAGCAATCCCCCTTACCTCCACGTGAATACAGGGTGGAAAATAAAAACTTCACCACTTCACTGAAGGCTCTTCGCTCTCGGCCTTTGCCAGGGGGAGGAGTCTTGGAAGGACTGTCAATGAGATTCCAAGCATAATCCCATAGCCTGCCAAGAGGAGGAATCTCGATTGGGCCACGTGCCAGTAGGAGGCCATGCTGTCAACGACCCAGTGGACGAGAACCATTGTTAACAGGGCCTTTCTTCCCCAGCCGTTTCTGTAAGAGTACGCAAAGAGAACCGTTGTGGACGTATGGAAGAGTAGCGCAAGGGTTCTCTCTACAAGACCCAGAAGGGAACCTCCAGCGATGGCCGAGATAATTGCCACGTAAATGGCCTCGCCGAGTCCAAAGCCAACGCCTACGTACGCCGCTTTTCCGAGGGTTTTGTCCCTGGAGAAGTAGTACTTCAGCGGTTCCTGGACGAGGCCCGCTATTAAACCGCCCCAGAGGGAGAGAACGACGGGATTGGTTATACCAAGGTAGCCCGGAATCATCTGTATCGGGGGTTGAACCACGAGTACGGGAATTATCAGGAACGCTCCGAGGATAAGCTCCCCGGCATGGAACCTCCTTAGGTACGCCCAGATTAGGAGTAAACCCAGCAGCCCTCCGAGGAGCGGATAGACCGCTTTTCCCGGACTAAAACCCGGGGCGAAATGGAAGCCTTCGACTTTCCCATCTTTTACCGTGACGCTCACGGTGTAGTTGCCTTTCTCGGCTATAACACGGTAGTAGTAGATTTGATATCCGCCTTTCTCCTCCGTTTTCTCGAGCTTGTAGCCCCTAATTGGCCCGTATTCCTTCACAAGTTCACTTCTGATGCCATTGAACACTTTCTCGGTAAAGAGCTTCTTCATGTCGTCCCCGAGATACGGCTCAACGAGGGAGTAGTTACCTGTTTTAAGGGCTTCCATCATTGCCTCTTGAGGCGTTAAAGCGGAAACGTAGCCCAGGAGAATCAGAAAAGCGAGAAGCGCCAGAAGGCGTTTCATATGAATCACTCCGGTTCAACTATAACGGCGGTTCCAAAGGCGTAAACTTCCGCCATTCTCTGGCCGACGTTGGATGTCATAAAGCGCATCCCTATTACAGCGTTTGCACCCATTTCCTTGGCGTTCTCAATCATCCTCTGGAGTGCTATCTCCCTTGCCTCTGCCATCATCTCGGTGTACTCCTTAACTTCCCCGCCAACGAGGTTTCTTAAACCGGCAAGAATGTCCCGGCCGAGATGAGTTGCCATAACGACCCCTCCCCGGGCGAGCCCCTTGACCTCAACAATCCGATAGCCGGGAATTTTCTCCGTGGTAACGACAATCATGGTCAGCCCCCCAATACCTCGAACTTCGAGGTATTATACGCGAGGGAACTATAAAAGGGTTTTGCTACAAAAATGAAGAAAAACGGGTGGTTCAAGAAGAGTCGTAGTAGACTACGTAGGTGTCATCATCGTCGTAGATTTCCTGTGGGGCAACTCCCCAGAGGTATTCCCAGTAGAAGCCCGGATGTGCGTCGATATCAGGGCCTCCCGCCGCCATGTATGATGCCCACACGAGTTCGGAACAGTAATAGCTGTCTCCATAGACCTCTTTTGTCCACCATCCCCAGTCATAGGGTTTACCAAGCTGTTGAAGGGCAAATCTGACCGCTGCCTCCCTCACTTCGTTTGTTGTATCAACCCTGAGAACCGCCACCGTGTCATACCTCTTTAGGAAGTCCGATAGATAAACGGTCCTGACTTCACTTGGGTTATCCCATGCTTCGACAACCACCCAGTCCTGGGCAGAGGAGTCATAGTACGCTATTATACCAGTGTGAGTCCAGTATCCTGGAATTATAAGATCTGATATAGGGTTGTGGCCAATTACTATATCTCCTGGGATAATACCCGTGGGATATGGGTGGGAATAGTCCTGGGACAGACTTGAAGACGCTGAAACGGGGCTCAATGTTACAAGCAACAGCAACATTCCCAATATCGGTGCAACTTTCTTCATTTGATGCACCTCCAAGTAGACTTTAGTATTTTTTTGTTCAACAATGCTTAATAAACCCTTCGAATAAATTTGTGGCGTGTCTAAAAAATTTTATTTTGCAATATGTTATACAGAAAACTCTATATCCCATTTTGAGTGTTAATTAACTCCCATTAGTAACATTTCCGATGAAAATTTAAACCCATCAAAACAGGGTTTAGTGGGTGGTTAAATGTACGAGATTCCCCTCGATGAGATACTCGCCGAACTGCGGAGGCTCAACGCTAACCGTGTCCTCATACAGTCCCCAGAGGGTCTCAGAAGGGAAGCTGAAGAGTTGGCCAGTTTCCTTGAAAATAAAGGAATTGAGGCCATCCTACACGGAGAAGTTAACTACGGCGCCTGCGACCCAGCGGATTTGGAAGCAAAACGGCTTGGTTGCGATGCTTTAATCCATCTCGGGCACAGTTATATGACGCTTCATCTCGAAGTGCCAACAATTTTCGTTCCGGCCTTTTCCGAAGTGGACGTTATTCCGTCCCTGAAGAAAAACCTCGGGGAAATAAGAAAACTTGGGGAGAAAATAGCCCTCGTAACGACTGCCCAGCACATCCACAAACTTGGCGAAGCGAGAGAGTTTTTGGAAAAGCAGGGCTTCGAGGTCGTAATCGGTAAGGGGGACTCCCGCGTTTCCTGGCCGGGACAGGTTCTCGGGTGTAACTTTTCAAGTGCAAGAGTAGATGCTGAGGGGATTCTTTTCATAGGTTCAGGCTACTTCCACCCCTTAGGGGTTGCCCTTGCTACAAAAAAACCAACTCTGGCAGTAAACCCTTACTCTGGCGACGCAATTTGGATGACCGAGGAGGCAGAGAGACTAATCAGAAAGCGCTGGGCTCAGATAGCAAAGGCTATGGACGCGAAGAGCTTTGGGGTTATAGTAAGCACGAAGAAGGGGCAACTCCGCCTTGCTGAGGCCAAACGCATACTCAACCTCCTCAGGGAGCACGGGAAAAAAGCAAAGCTTATAGCAATGGACCACATAAGCTATCCAAAGCTCGAAGGTTTTCCCTTCGATGCCTACGTCGTCGTTGCCTGTCCGAGGGTTCCGATGGACGACTACGAGAACTGGATGAAGCCCGTGCTAACTCCAAGGGAAGTGGAGCTACTTCTGGGGCTGGGGGAGGACTACGAGTTCGATGAGATACTCGGGACCGAGCGGAGAACTGATGAGCCCCTTGGCATAGCCGTTCACGGTGTAGAGAAATGAAGAAAAAGCACCTTGCTATGACCCTTTCAAGGCTTGAGGGCTTTAGGAATCCAAAACCCGAGCTGGAGCAGTATCGAACCCCAGGGGATGTAGCGGCTGAACTCCTGTGGCTTGCTCATTCCGCGGGGCATATAGCCGGCAGGACTGTTGCTGACCTGGGTGCCGGAACAGGGGTTCTCTCAATCGGGGCAAAGCTCCTTGGTGCTAGGAAGGTCTACGCGGTTGAGAGTGACAAAGAGGCCCTTGAAGTCGCCAGAAAAAACGCGGAAGCCCTTGGACTTGAGGTCGAGTTCATAAACGCCAACGTCTCTGAGTTCAATGAAAGTGTTGACACCGTTGTTATGAACCCACCCTTCGGGAGCCAGAGGAGACACGCTGACAGGCCCTTCCTTATGAAGGCCTTTGAAGTTGCAGATGTTGTTTACTCAATACATCTGGCAAAGCCTGAGGTTAGAAATTTTATTGAACGATTCTCCGATGAGTTTGGATTTAAGGCTTCCCTGTTGAAAACATTACCCTTTGAAATACCGGCTCAATTCCACTTTCACAAAAAGAAACTTAAGAGAATTCTCGTTGATATATACTTCTTTGAGAAGTATCTTCGTTAATATCAGGCTTCGCCGAAAAAAATATATTGGTCAATCTGCAATATTTAACTTGAAGGATATAATCAAGGTCGGTGACATAAATGCCCCCACGTGGTCTTGATGCCCTGCTTAAAAAGTGGGAGATGAAGGATTTAATCAGGCGAGCTCGGAAAAGCGATGAGGCCTTGGTAGAACTTTTAAAAGGAATAAGGTCAGAGGACACTGACGTTAAACTTGCTTCACTCTCCGCGCTTCTGGAGCTAGTTCAAAGTTCCAACTGGCGCGAAAGAAAGAGAATTCTCGAAATGGGATTTGATGTTCTCATAGATACACTGTTTTCTCAAGACGAAAGAGTTCTTTGGAGAACTCTTGCTATTTTATCAACGCTCCTTAAGAACAACCCTCTAAACGGCAGTAGACTTCTCAAACTTGTGAAAGCATTGACGAACCTTGCCGATACTAAGAGCCCTCTGGTGTGGGATGAGCTTCTCAACGTTGTCGATAGCGTAATGGCTTCCTACGTTGACGATAATGTAGCCCAGGAACTCAAGGAAATTCTCAACAAAGGAACAGCGAGTGAGGCAGTGATAGTGGCAATGATTCTTCTTGAAATTGGAGCGATAGACAAGGATTGTTGGACAACTCTTGTTGAAAGAATTGCGAGTGCACTCCTCAGCGGCGAGCCGAGGCTCGTTGATGCTGGTCTGGTTGCATCACTCAAGATATCGAAGCTCCCGCCCGTTTATCCTATGGACGTCCTTATTAAAGAGCTCCTTCCAGCGTTGAGAAAGGCAATGCTTAACTGCGACGACCACATAAGAAAGGCAAAGGCCATTGAAGTCTTCGATAAATTGAGGGAGACCCTGGTGAGGTACTACCGCTTTAGGCCTAAAGAAGCCCAGCGCGTTGTTGAGGAGCTACTGAGCATCGGTCTGGTCGATGAGGCCTACCTGATTTCCTCCGCTATAGGTACGATTCCAACGTCTCCATGGGAATTCTATGGAAACAGGGGTAAGCTCTGATGCCAAAGCTCAAGCTGAGTGACAGACAGCTCTACGCCCTCATCGAGGCCGTCGAACTCGGGGAGGAGATAAAACCGAGCCAACAAGCAAAGAGGAAAGCTTTCTCCAAATACAGAATAGAGGGCTGGGAGAACTCCAAGCTTACCGGGATTTTTTACTCGATTCAACGACGACTCGGGCTCATAGACGAGGTTATAGGTGAGCTCGTCGGCGTTTCTCCGCTCATTTTAGACCCCTGGCTGAGGGCAACGCTTAGGGTGGCCGTTGAGGTTGCCGTTTTCAGGAACCCGAACGAAAAGACCCTGCAACACCTTAAGGGACTTGCCAAGTTCCTCTCAAGCAGAACCCACCCCTATGTGGGCTATTACTATTACGACCTCCTCCCAAAGGTTATCAACTACGTCCCGAGGCTGGACTCTGAGGAAAAGAGGCTGAAGTGGGATTACCTGTTTCCGGAGTGGTTCATCGGAAAGATGCGCGAACTTCTGGGTGACGAAGCGGAGGAGCTCCTTAAGGCCCTCAACAAAACCCTTCCGGTTAGCTTGAGGGTAAACGGGCTGAAGGCAAGCGTTGAGGAAGTCGAGGATTACCTTATGGAAAGAGGCCTCCTCTTTGAGAGGAGCGAGAGGGTTAAGACAGTAATCAGGGTTCTCGACCCCTTCAACCCCGGGAAGCTGATGGAGAGTGGTCTGGCCCTTCCGCAGGAGGAAGCTTCGGCCGTTGCATCGCTAATCCTTGACCCAAAGCCCGGTGAAACGGTTGTTGACCTGGCCGCGGCCCCCGGGGGAAAGACCGCCCATATGGCCGAGCTGATGAGCAACGAGGGAAAGATATATGCTTTCGACGTTGACCCCGAGAGGATTAAGCGCATGAGGAAAATCCTTCGGTGGGCCGGCGTTGAAATAGCGGAGGTAAAGAAGCTCGACGGCAGAAAGGCCCCGGAAGTGCTTGGGGAGGGTATAGCGGATAGGGTTCTTCTGGACGCTCCCTGCACGAGCGACGGGACGATAGCGAAGAACCCAGAACTGAGGTGGCGGTTGAGGGAGAAGAACATTCCCAAGGTAGTTTCCCTACAGAAAGAGCTCCTCGAGAGCGCGTGGAGACTTTTAAAGCCCGGCGGGAGGTTGCTTTACTCCACATGCTCGATGCTGAGGGAGGAGGACGAGGGAGTCGTTGAGTGGTTCCTTGCAAGGCATGAGAACGCCCGGTTAATCCCGCTCAACGGTCCTTATGATGAGGGTTTTCTGCCGGGCACGATGAGGGCCTGGCCCCACAGACACGGCACGATAGGCTTCTTCTACGCTCTGATTGAAAAGAAAAGTTAAGAGAACTCGATTTTGCTAATTACTACCCTTTCTCCGATCTCTTTGGAGAGTTCTCCAGCTTCTCGGTAAATGAAGTTTTCGATTTCTCTCTTTGCCTTCCCATCGAGTCCCTTTGCAACTATTCTGACTGTGGCATGAAGACCCTTTCCGGCTCCGAGAGCGTACCTCACTTCCTTTGCCTCGATTTCGATTCTCTCGGGGGTTATCCCGAATCCCTTTAATGCATTCTTTATTTTTCGAGCCATACCCCTAAGATAGGGGTCGAACTCCACGGGTGAGGTAATTTTTATCTCCGTTTTGGGCTTCTGGGGTTTGGGTTTTGGCTTTTCGATTTGTGTAGTCTCTGGAACACTCACGGGGATTTCTTGTGGCGTCTCTTTGACTACCATGCTCGCCAAATCTGAGCATATTTCCTCAAGCCTAACTTTAGGAGTGAGGCTGTATACCTCCATGTTGTCCATTATTGAGACCTTGAGTTCAACGTCTGTTAAGGGAAACACATCAACAATAAACGAGCCTGATTTAACAATGTCCATCATTATTTCAATTGCGGGCCTTCCCACTATGGAGGCGTTGGATCCAACCTCGAGAACTTCGATTGCCAGCACTTTTTCCCTGTCTATTATTAACGTTGCGTAGTAGGGAGTCCCTTCAACCTTTCCAAAAACCTTCGCGAATGCACCACCTGATTTGGATAGGGCCTTGGCTAAAACATCTAAAAATTCCTTTTTGCTTTTGCATACCAGATTCTCAACCATCGGAGGAACGGAGGGAAGTTTCACAGAGACCACCTGAGTATTATTTTTGTACATTTAGGTTTTATAGTTTACGTTGTTGTGCTTGTTAGAACTGTCGTCATCAATTCTGATCGTAAGCTCGTTCGCAAACCAGTTGACCCTCTGCGGGAACGGTATCTCTATGCCCTCCCTGTCGAGCGTTTCTTTTATCTTCCTCACAATTTCGGTCCTCACATCAAACCACTTCTCGCTCGGGACCCATGCCCAGACCCTTAAAATGACCGCACTGTCGCCAAGGTTCTCGACGTAAACCTTCGGCTCTGGCTCTGCCAAAACGAGGGGAATCTCATCAAGGGTCTTTTCAATGGCCTCTATCGCCCTCTGTGCATCTTCTGCATAGGCTATGCCCACCTGAACGTCAACCCTCCGAACAGGATACCTTTTTAGATTAACGATGTTACTGTTAAACAATGCTTCGTTTGGAATCCTGACAAGGGTTCCATCCCATGTCCTTATTCTCGTCGAGAAAATCCTTATGTCCTCGACAACTCCCTGAACGTTTCCGACCTGAACGGCATCGCCTATCTTGAGGGGTTTGTCAAAGTACATGAATATTCCTGAGACGAAGTTCGAAACGACGGTTCTCGACGAGAAACCGAGAACTATGCCCGTTATTCCAGCCGCGGCGAGGAGGGCACCGAGCTCACCTATGATACCCGCAAAGCTAAGGGCAAGGAAAAACGCCAAGGTTATGAAAGTGTAGTAGAAGAGCTTTGCCTTGATTTTGTCCTCTGGTCCCCTTTTTGTCTGGAGAAGGTAGTCCTTTGACTTCTTCGCTATAAGGTAGGAGATGTAGAAAAATCCCACTGCAAAGGCAAGGTTTCCTATTGTCGTCGGTCCTACGTTGTATTTCATTAGACCGAGGCTGTAGAGGGCACCTATAACACCACCAAGGACAAAGAGCTTGAAGATTAGTTCTGCAGTGTCCTCGTTGAGTATCCACGTCAGGTCTGTTTCTTTTGAGGCCCGGATTATGCCCTTCTTTGCTATTTCTCCGATAAGGGTGAGGATTACTACCGCTAAGACAGCCTTTAGAATTCCTTCCAGCGTTATTCCTGAAACCATTGGAAGGGAAATTGCCGTTGTGTTCAAGGCCACCACCTCATTCTAAAGTTTGGCATGGGTTCGGCCTTGTGAGTCGCCTTCAGCCTTCCGTCTGGAGGATTCCCCGTGTTGTTAACCTCATAGGGTTCCTTTGTCGTGAGAATTATCAGGGGATAGTAGGCCCTTTCCTCGGAGTAGAACATGACGCTGTTCTTTGTTGGGATAACAACTCGCTCAACCAGTTTCCAATCCTTTGTGGGATTCCTGATAATCAGCTTGACTACGCCCAGAGAGTCTGGTTCGCTCTCGTAAAACGGACTTACGTGGTATCTTGCAATAACCCCAATTGAATGCTCTCCGTATAGGGCGTATTTTTCCCTTCCAACGATGAATCGGTCTATTAGTGCGTTTCCGGCCTTGACCACAACGTCCACCGGTGCGCTCAGGTAGCCGTGGACGGTCTCACCCGGCGGAACCGCGAGCCTCTCCACGAGCTTCACCATGAGAAACCCGACGCCGTAGCCTTCCGCCGGGGCGGGAAGAATGGAAAGCTTTCTCCCTTTAAGAATTCTCACAACAACATCGTCTCGCTTGTACGTGAAGACCCCTTCTGAGTTTTCGATGATGTGAATTTTTTTGTTTCCGACGTGTATGAACTTGGTCTTTAGCTCATGTTCTCCGAAAGTCTTCATGGTGAGAAGTTAAGAGCTCGAAGATTTAAAGTTTCCCACCCAGGATTTCCTTCAAAGAAATCGGTCTTAACTGGGCTTTCTCTCCAGCATATCTGGCAAGGTCGAAAACGTGATTAACTTTCTCAATAACTCCAACATCTGCGGTAGCGACACTCTCAAAGGCTTTCAGCTCGTAGTCGGGGCTCTTCACGAGGCGAACCTCAGCTGGAACCTCAAGCTCTTCCAGAAGCCTTTCGGTGATTGCCTTAACGACGCCACTCCCCGGGTTGTTTTTCCCGTAGAAGAAGACCGTTTTTTGTGGGGAGAGCTCAGCTAAGGCCGAGACTATCAGCGCGAGGTTTCGCTCGGTTTCGGAATGCGGTCTGTATTTCCCCCGGTAGGCCAAATCTCTAACGAGCAAATCCTCGCAGAGTATTGCCCTTCCCTCGAGAAGGGATTCAAGGGTTATGAGCACGTTGAAGCCGTCTATCGCCAGAACCCTGCCCCTAACTTCTCGAGGCCTTAGAAGTTTCCGTTTAACTTCTTCAATCCATGAATCCGGGAAGACGCACCTCGCGAGTAGATGCCTTTCCTCCCTGCTCAGCAGATAGTGGTTGGCCACGAAGTTCAGGGCAACGCTCTTCCTGTAACCCCTGTTGAGGAGGTACTTAAGGTCCCGATAGGCCTCAACCAGCATGGCAAAAAATAGGGGAAAGCTCAGATAACCTTTTCGAGGGTTTCCCCATCCTTGCCTGTGTGAATCCTGAGCTTGACCTTTCCAGCAAGCAGGGAGCTCTTGACCTTCTTCGTCAGAATCTCATCCACCTGGAAGATTCCTGCAGGATGTTTCATCCATATCTCGATGAGTATCGGCTGTCTTTCACTTCCTTCGTGAATCTCAACGCGCTCTATTGCCAGAGCGGAAACGGCGTGTATATCAACGCGGTCCTTCTTGTGGACTAGCCTGCTTCTCCCCGCTTCCATGTCACAGCCGTCAGCTATGGTAACGATCGACCCCTCTATGGTTGTGCACGGCACGTGCTCGTCGTGGGTGTAAATTGCGTTGAGTGTTAAAGCCTTCAGCAATAGGGGATCGCGCCTCTCGAACTCCTTCACGAGCCTCTCGATTATGGGCTCGGCGAGGAAAACGCTGAACTCATAGTGGTTTATCCTGTGTATCATGTTGCCTATGTCGTGGAAGAGTGCCCCAAAGGCGACTATAAACTTGCTCCACCAGAGGGGCTTGCCGAGCTTCTCCGCCGTCGTCTGAATTCCAAACTTCTTGAGTATCCTAAGCAACTCAAGGGCCCTTCTTGTCGTCAGGAGAACGTGAACGGGGCCATGATCGTTGAACTGGTAGACGTTGAGCACTATGTAGTTCGTCGTGTCAAAGTAGTAGTGGTACTCTCGAAAAGTCCTTTCGTAGGCCTCGAAGAGCTTGTCGTCCCCAAAGAGTTCCCTAATTTCCTTTAAGAGTGCCTCCTCCGTGTACATTTTCCCACCCAAAAGGCAAACAACGTTTAGAATTTAAGGGTTTTGAACGGGATTCGGTGAAAAAAGTGGGCCTTCGTTGGGTGGTTTTAACTTTTCTCTTCTCTCTCCAAATCCCCCTACTCCAGCATTCCCTCCAGCTCAAGGATTTTTTTGGAGCGGAGGTAAACCACTGGAACACCTTTTTCCCGGAGGCGCTTTTTCAGCCCTTTGTCGTTTGTGCAGACTATAACACGCTCGTTACCGACGGCAAACTCGTAAATCTGGTCGTCTATAGGTTTTTCACCGAAGCGACCTATCTCGACGGTCTCGAACCTCTCCGCGAGCTTCTTTGCCATTCTAACCGCGAGGAGGTCTTTTCCCCGGGTCTTCCTCTCTATGACGTCCAGCTCATCGAGGACAACGTTTGGGATGACTATTCTGAATTTCACGTCGAGGATTCTGTTGAGTTCTGAAATGATATCAACGCCGAACTGACCCGGGACGAGGAGAAAGTTCGTGTCAGGGACGACCAGCCATTCCCTCCCCATAAAAACCACCAGAAAAGAAAAGGAGGGCTCACTCCTTTATGAAACCGTAGCCTATGAGGCGCCATCTGCTCCCGACCTGCCTGCTTATGGCAACCCTGTCGCCGACCTCAGCACAGACCGGAATCTGGAGCTTGAGCTCAATCTCGTCCTTTCCAAGGCCGGTGACGAGGCCCATTGTTCTGGCCGTTCCGACGTTGAGAAGGAGAACCTCCTTCCTCTTGATTGGCTCGACCTTGAGCTCATCTGCCGTACCAACGACGCGCTCGAGAAGGTGAACCTCAAGCCTGAGCTCCTCCCACACCGGCGGGAGTTTACCGGGCTTTCCGACGACGTTTCCGGCCATGAGGTCACCCTTCGTTAGGTATGGGTCGAGCTTGGTTCCAACACCGACGAGACCGCCGGGATAGGCCTCCTCAACGAACCTTCCACCGGCCTGGAGAGAGACTATTTCAGTGGTTATTGGCTCGTACTTAATCCTGCCGTGTTCCTCGTAGGGAACGCCGGGGCGAATTTCTATCTCGTCTCCCACTTTCAGCTTGCCCTGGACTATCGAACCGCCGATAACACCACCTATGAGCTTCTCGGGGGGAGTTCCCGGCTTGTTGACATCAAAGCTTCTCAAAACCAGCATCTTGGGTGGCTTGTTCGGGTCGCGCTTTGGCGTTGGAATGAACTTCTCTATTGCCGCGAGAAGAACGTCAACATTGGCCCCGTGAAGAGCTGAAATCGGGATTATTGGAGCATTTTCAGCCACTGTGCCCTTGATAAACTCCTTGATTTCCTCATAGCGCTTCATGACGGTCTCCCTGTCGACGAGCTCAATCTTGTTGAGTGCTATGACTATGTTCTTGTTTCCAACTATCTGAAGGGCCATTAGGTGTTCCCTCGTCTGGGGCATGACCCCCTCGTTGGCCGCTATAACAAGCACCGCACCGTCCATGAGTGAAGCTCCAGCGAGCATCGTTGTCATCAGCGCCTCGTGGCCAGGTGCATCTATGAAGGAAACGCGCCTCTCAAATTCAGTCTCGGCACCGCAGTACGGACAGACCGGTGAAGTTGAGTACCTGCCACACTTGGGGCACTTCCTTATCTCGGCATCGGCGAAGCCTATCTTTATCGTGATACCCCTTCTGAGTTCCTCGCTGTGCGTGTCAGTCCAAATTCCGGTTAAAGCCTTGGTGAGCGTCGTCTTGCCGTGGTCAACGTGACCAACCATTCCTATGTTAACCTCGGCCTGTCTAAACTCCTTGGCCATCTCTCTCACCCCTAAAGCTAAAAAGCGGGGACGTTTATTAAGGTTACCGAAGGAAGAGAATAGAAAAGGAATTTAGAACACAATCTTCATGTTGACCTGGACTATGTTTGGGCTTATGGTGTTGCCGTGGACGGTCTTCTTCCTCCTCTCACCCTTCTCCCTGGGCCTGAAGCCCGGCCCCTTGGAGAGGAGTATTTTAGCCCTCCTCGGACCGTGGACGTCTGGTCTCATCGGGAAGCCGTCCTTGTCGGTTCCGCCGGTTATCTTGAGCTTCGCATCCTCGGGAATGTTCTCGTCGCCGAATATCTCCCTGAGGTTAAGACCGAGCTCCTTCGCTGGGACTTCCTCACCTATGCGCTTTCCTATGAGCTTCTCTGCTTCTCCACCGGTTATCTCAACCTGCTTCGCTATACCTGTCTTCGGGTTCGATATAACGAGCTTGAAAGTGGCCATTCCTCCCACCTCCATTCATCAGCGGGATTCATTGGGCAGAGCCCTTACCCGAGCGGTCTTGAACGGAGCGTTTAAAAACCTTACCGTGAAGCTTAAATATAATAGTGAAAACTCAAAGGCAGGTGGTAAGTATGGCGAAGGAAAGAACAACACTCCCACCAACCGGAGCGGGACTGATGAGGTTCTTTGATGAGGACACGAGGGCCATAAAGGTCAGCCCGAAGGGAGTTATAGCAATGACCCTCGTGCTCATCGCTGTCGAGGTTCTTCTGCACGTCTTTGGTCCGAGTATCTTCGGTTAAAGGAAACTCGTTTTCTTTAATCCTCTCGCGTTTAGCTCCTCGTCTATTATCCCCCTAACGATCTCTTCAAGCTGTCTCTGGATTAAAGCTTCCATATCTGTTTTAATTTTATCAATATCATTTCTCAGTCCTTCAAGAAGCCTGATGTATTCTCTCGCCATTTCAAGTTGTCCTTCCTGCCGTACAACCTGTTCTTTTAAGTGCTCAAAATCGTCCTTCATAATTTGGAACTTTCTAATCTCCCTTTGGAGGTCTTCAATTTCCTTTTTAAGCCGGTAGTTTTCCTCTTTTAACTGCTCTATGAGCTTTTCCTTAGCTTCAAGTTCTTTCACAAGGGAGTTGTACTCCTCGGCTATCTGGTGGAGCCTCTCGATTTCCCTCAGCGGGGGAACCTTGCCGTCGCCGAGGATTATAACGTCAGGCCCTACGTTCACTATGTCGTTAGGAGAAATCTTGAGTTTTTTTTCACTTGTAAAGATGCTCTGGCCTTTTCCAAGGTTTTCAATTTCCTTCATCTTTAGAATGAAGTAGAACTGATTTCCTTTCCCGACTTCGACGTTGATGTCTGTAACATAGCCAAGTATTTTTCCATCGGTAAGAGAAATCACAAACTTATTAACAAGCTGATTGGCTTTTGTCTCCTCAGACATTTTGGACCACCGCTCATTTTTGTTACCATAAATACTTAACCTTTTCCGCCAAACCTTTTAAAGGCCCGAAAGAACTTTCAGCCCGGTGAGGAAATATGATAATATTCGCCGGGCGCTCAAACGTCGGCAAAAGCACACTGATATTCAAACTTACAGGGAAGAAGGTTAAGAGAGGGAAGAGGCCCGGCGTGACGAGAAAGCCCGTTGAAATCGAGTGGAGGGGCAAAAAGGTCGTTGATTTGCCCGGTTTTGGCTTCATGAGTGGGCTTCCAAAGCACGTCCAGGAGAGGATAAAGGACGAGGTAGTGCACTTCATCGAGGACAACGCCGATGAGATAGAGCTCGCGGTTCTTGTCGTCGACGGAAAGGCCTCGCCCGAGATAATAGAGCGCTGGGAGAAGAGGGGCGAGATTCCAATAGACGTGGAGTTCTACCAGTTCCTCCGAGAGCTTGATATACCGACCATAGTTGCCGTCAACAAAATAGACAAAGTCAAGAACGTCCAGGGTGTTATACACTTCTTGGCCGAAAAGTTCGGCGTTCCCTATTCGGAAATTTCACGGACTTTTGTTCCAGTCTCGGCCAAGTTCGAAAAGAACCTCGATGAGCTGAAAAGATTGATGGAAGAGAAACTCAGGTCATAACACTTCCAGGACGAGGTGGGTGTTGGTTTCCCTGACGCCGTCGAGGGAGGCTATCTCCTCGAGTATTTCATCGAGCTTCGTCTTGTCTGCCTCGATTATCAGGTCAACGTCGCCGGTAACGCGGTAAATCTTCTTTATTTTAAGTTTCCGTATGGCCTCATAGACGTGCCTTCTCTTTGTCGGTTCAATCTTAACAAAAACGAATACATCCCCCTTTTTCTCGCCCAGAAGTTCAAGAGCTTTGTCTGTCAGGTCTATGAAACCTCTGCCGGTTCTTATGTAGCCGAGCTCCTTGAGAACCTTGAGATGGTTGCTTAAAGCTTGTCTTGTTATGCCAAGCTCTTTCGCCAGCTCGTCCTGGGTTTTCTCGACGGTATGAACCTCGATTGTCTTGCCGTCTTCGTAGAGCTTTCTTAAAAGTTTAACCTGCCTTGGGGTTAGGGTGTTCTTTTCAACCATGTCCCTTCACCTTATGTTCTTCAACCGTTATTTCGATAAATGTAAAATTCAATTTTTCAATTTTCCAATGGTGATAAAGCTTTTTATAAGTTTTTCTAAGGTTTTCAGACTCAAGGTTTTTAACCTTCCACAGAAACTCTAAACCATGAACAAAGCCATCTACACCAACGACGTCCCTCCTGACAGGCTGGAACTCCTTGCCGAGCTTTCTTCACGCGATGCCGTTAAGGTTATGGTTATTGGGGGCCTCGACACGGGAAAGAGCACCCTTGTAACGTTTCTGGCAAACGAGCTCATGAACCTCGGAAAGAGCGTTGCAGTAGTTGATTCCGACGTCGGTCAGAAGGGTGTTCTTCCACCAGCTACGATAAGCCTTGCTCTCCCGGAGGAAAACTTTTCAACCCTCTCTGAACTCAGTGGAGTGGCCCACTACTTCATAGGAACGGTCTCCCCGAGCCAGTTTATCGGCGAGATGGCTGTTGGTGTCAAAAGGCTCGTTGAGATGGCCGAGAAAAGTGCTGATGTTGTTTTGATAGACACGACAGGTTTCGTTACCGGCCCGGGTTTTGAGATGAAACGACTTAAAGCAGAGCTGGTGAGACCGGATTTGATAGTTTTTCTCGAGAGAAACGGCGAGCTCGGCCCACTTGCCAGGGCACTCTCACCGTACGGAGACGTGGTCAGGCTTGGAGTCAGCGAAAACGCGAGGAGCGTTTCAAGAGAGGAAAGGCGCGAAATCAGGTTTGAGAAGTGGAGGACATACTTCCTGAACTCCAGTCTTGTCGAGTTTGACATCTCGGAGGTAGCTATTACCGGAACTTCCCTCTTCCATGGCCGTCCCCTCGATGAAAGGGAGAAAACCCTCCTCTCGCGGGCCTTCCGGTGGCTCGTCCTTGCCGGATGGGAGAACGACGGACGCTACACAGTTGTAAAGGCCGATGAGGAGAGCTTTCCGAGGGGCTACCGCTCGATTCATGCCATAGACTTTGAAAAGCTGAACAATCTTCTCGTTGGCCTGATTGACGAAAACGGCCTCTGTCTTGGCCTTGGAATTTTGAAGTGGATTAACTTCAGTGCCGGAACTCTTCAGGTACTAACTCCCCTTGAAAGGGGTTCATTGAGCTTTGTCAGGGAAATCCGTTTTGGAAGAATGAGGGTTTTGGAAACCGGTGAGGAGCTGGGCCTTTTAAGGAGAGACGAACTTTGAACCCATAAGGTTTTAAAGTTCAACCACAATGGTCGGAAGGTGATATCTTGGAGGCGAGGGCGTTCATCGAAATCACGAGGCCACACAACTGCGTCTTGGCAGGCATAGTCGGTCTGCTCGGCTCGATAGTTGCAGTAGGACACTTTCCTGAGCTGAGGAAGGCCGTTTTAGTGTTCCTCGTCGTAACGCTCGGCTGTTCGGCCGGCAACACCATAAACGACTACTTTGACTACGAGATAGACAGGATAAACCGGCCGGAAAGACCCCTACCCAGGGGGGCCATGAGCAGAAGGACTGCCTTCTGGTATGCTATGGCGCTCTTCGCTATTGGCCTAATCCTCGCCTCACTCATAAACGTCTACGCCTTTTTACTGGCCCTCGTCGCCTACGCCACGATGTTCCTTTACGCCTGGAAGCTCAAGCCCCTGCCCTTCATCGGTAACTTGGCCGTTGCCGGCTTAACTGGTGCGACTCCACTCTATGGGGCAATAGCCGTTGGCAAAATCGGCCTCGCCGGATATCTGGCACTCTGTGCCTTCCTCGTCAACGTCGCTCGGGAGGTCATAAAGGACATAGAAGACGTGGAAGGCGACCTGGCAAAGGGCGCTAAAACCCTCCCGATAGTTATTGGGGAGAAAAAATCGGCCTACATCGGGGCGTTGTTCGCGTTTTTGACCGTTATAGCATCGTTCCTGCCAATCAAAGCCGGTGTTGGACTTAGCTACCTGGCAATGGTTCCGGTTGATGCCATAATCCTTTATTCGGCATTCCTTATCCTCCGCTCGCAGGACAGGGAAACCGCACACCGCTCCCAAAAGTTGCTCAAAATCAGCATATTCCTGGCCGTAATGGCTTTCCTGATAGCTTCGCTTGTGAGGTGATTGGTATGGAGTTTAAGGACGAGATAATTAGGGAACTGGAAAACGATGAGCTCTGGACGGTGCTTACCTTCAAGACTCCTCACGGGCCTGCGACAACCCTGAACGAGCTCGTGAAGGTCGTTGAGGATGCCGGCTGGAGAGTTACTTTCAAGGCCAACTGGTGGACTGCAGACATACCCTACGGCCTGATAAGGATAGATCTCCAGAGGGATGGAAGGGAGAAGATTCTCCTCGGCAAGTGGATTCTAGGAGAAAAATGCGAGCTCATACGGGTTGAAAGCCTCGACCTTGAGCGCGGAAAGGACGAGTTCTTCCGCATGGTTGACAGCATAACCTCAACGCTAATCCACGACCCGGTTATAAGAACCATGCGGGAGCAGTACTGACGCTTTTTATTTTTTGGAGAATTGAAAAGGAGAAAAGCTCAGAGGGGTTCGTAGAACCCTATCTCGGGCTCGTAGATTTCTCCCTCAGCCAGCAACTGGCTTATCGCTTCTTCGATTATTTCCTCGTCGAACTCCTTTGAGAGCTTTTTAACAATGAACTTGTGGGATAGGGCTTTCCCCTTCTCGCGGAGCAGGTTCATTACAGCTTCCTTCGCCTTCTCAAGCTCTGGATTGAGTGGCGTCTCCTCGGTTTCTTCGGCCGTTTCTTCACCCAGTAGCTCCTCCTCGAGGGCTCTCTGCTCGAGCATCATTGTGTAGAGCTCGTCTATCGTGAGTAGAAGCTCCTCGTCAACTCCCCTGTTCTTGGCTATGACCTTTGCCTTGGCCGTTATCCCGTAGCGGTCGTAGATTTCGAAGGCTATCTTAGCCTTCTCGGCGTGCTCAACTTTATCCCTAAGAGTTTCGAAGCGGTGGAGTATCCAGAAGTTTGGGCTAACCTTGGAAACGCCCTCGACGAGTATCTGCTTGTCGTCGCGCCACTCTGCTACCTTTCCGATTATCTGGACGAGGTCGCCCTTCTTAACGAGCCTTATGAAGCGCGTGTCGTCGCGGAAGCCCAGAACCCAGATGGTTCCGGTTCCATCATCTATCTGGAACTTGCCGTAGGTCTCGTCGTCGCTTATGACGGGCTCCCTGACGACGGTGGCGACGACCTTGACGCGGTAGACCTTTCTGGCGTCGCGCATTATTAGGTAGTTGGGCTCGAAGTCGCCCTCGCTCCTCACGTAGTAGCCGTCGAGGATGTCCTTGATGTAGACCCTGCTCGCTGGCAGGCGCTTCTTCATAGCTCCTCACCTCCGAAGAAGCTGATGACGTTTTCAATCTTTGGCAGGACCTTTTTCTCGAGTTCCCTTATCTCCTCCAGTGCCTCCAGGTCTGCATCGCTGAAGTCCTGTATCACCTCGCCGAAGATGTGGACGCTCTCTTCGCCCCTTATGACCCTCCCGATGACCCTGACTATTTGACCGTTCTCAGGTAAAACGTTCTCCTCGCTCTCAACGAGTATAACACCGGTTCCGTCGTCTAGCCAGAAGGTGTAGTCGAGCTTGTCAACTTTGAAGGCCTTGCCTATGAGGGAAACTCTGGTGTCGTCTTCCCTAATCTCGGCAATTTTCCTCTCAACTGCAGGTTTTCTCCTCCTAAAGCGAACCTCCTCCATTTCACTCACCACCGAGGGCTTTCAAAACTTCCCTGAGTTCTCTCCTTGCGAGCTCAATCTCACGCCTTTCGTCAACTTCCTCCCATGTCCTCGCCTTGAGTAGCGTTCCAAGGAACTTATCCTCGGTAACGTTGCCCCTGACGATTATCTCCTTCCCGAGGAGCGGGTAGTAGGTTTCCTCCGCGAGCTTCCTGCCGGCTTCCCTTATCGTCAGACCCTCCTCGATTAGTTTCTTGAGTTTCTCGTCTATCTCCTCCGGACTTTCGCCGAGTAGCTCGCTCGCCTCGTCGCCAAAGAGGGTAACCCTTATGTAGCCGGTTGAGTCGTCGAGACCGAAGTCGAGGACGACCATCTTCACAGGCTCAACTGGGCCGTGTTCCGGGCAGACCCATGTCTCGCTCGCCGGGTCGTAGTCAACCTTTCTCCTGCACTCTGGACAGGAGTCGTAGGTTATTACCCTGTAAAGCCTCGCTATCGTTCCCCTCAGCTCGACGAAGCGCTCGTTGCCCTCCAGGTCCTTAATCCTCATTCTCCTGTAGTTGTATGTCCTGACCTCTTCAAGGGGAGGTATCTCCTCGACGCGCGGATCCTCCGGGTTCTTGATAATCCTCGTCCTGAAGTTGGCGTGAAGCTCTATCCCCCTCATGCCTTCCTTAACGAGGGGGTCTATGACCTTGATGATATCTCCGGGGCTGAGCTCCTCGTAGTACTTGCTCACGAAGTTGTCCCAGAGGACGAGCCTCGCCTGGCCTGTGGAGTCGTAGATTATGAGGTTTGCAACCCTGCCCGTTGAGCCGTCCCTCTTCTGGTACTGCCTCGGCGGGAACTTCCTGAGAACCCTTGCAACAATGTTGACGTTGCTCATTCCCGGGACAAGGTCAGCTATATGGAGTAACTCTTCGCCCTCCTCTAGTTTGATTCCCATTTCCTCCGCGAGCATTACGGCCGCGGCGTGTTCGGAAATCCCGTGGGTTTTAGCCAGCTCTCTGATTTTTCTCTCTATTTCCTCCTTCGAGAGGCCCCTGTGGCGGATAATCCTGTTGATAATTTGCTCCTTTGTAAGACCTACCATACCACTCACCTTAATGGTAATCGGCATTTCGAGTATTTAAACTTTTTGTTCCTGACTTCTTTAGCCGAGAATAGGCATTATTTCTGCTCTATTGAGAAAAAAGGGCAACTGAAAGACCCAGAAGTTTATTCAGTCCCGGAACTTTCTTCTTCAGTTTTGGAGTCATCACTATTTTTACCCTCAAGCTTCGCTATGAGGTCGCTGTACTCGGCGTGGACAACTTTCTTGAAGGCGTCTTTGATTATAGCTGGGTCATTCTGGGGGAAGCCGTAGAGCTCGGCGAACTTTTGAGTCGTCCCGAGAAGCTTCGTTCTCTCGTAGGGTTCCGCGTAGATTAGGCCCATCTCCGTTAGCTTCCTTATGTGCTCGTAGGCCTGACTCCCGCGGAGCTTTATTATCTTGCTCTGTTCAATCGGCTGGAGATAAGCTATAAGTGCGAGAGTTTTCAGTTCTCCTGTCCTTAAGTCCGGCCTCGGCATGAGGTGAATTACCCTCTGGCTGTACTCCTGTTTGACTTGCATGACGTATTTGTCTCCAAGAACTCTAACAACCTCAATCGCGCTCTTCCTCTCCGCGTATTCCGCCGCTATGAGCTCGATTAGCTTTTCAAGGTAATCAAGGGATTTTATTCCAAGGGCCCTTGAGAGCTCCTTTACGCTGAGTGGCCTTCCAGCAACAAAAAGAGCCGCCTCGACGAGGGCCTTGTCCTCAAGCAGTCCCATGGGTCACACCTATCTGTGGTCTCTTTAAGGCCCGTTATTAAGCTTCCGTTCACTCGAAGATTCTTCTCAGCATGGCACGTTCCCTCTCGTCCCAGGAGCCCTCGTCCAGAACGACCACAAGTAAGGCGTTGTTAACGAATGCCATGTCCCTGAGCGTCGCCAGGAACTTGAGAACCGGCTGAAGGCCGTTGTACGTAACTAGGAACTCAAGGCCATCGAGTATAACAACGCCGGTGATTCCACTTGAATTTGCCTCCTGGAGGTATCTACTTACGATTTCGCTTATTCTAGCCAAGTTCGTAGGATGAATTTTCATTTCTCCGCTTATTGAAGTTATCATGTAAACTGTCCAAGATGGAAACTCAACAGGTTTTCTCAAAAATGCTAGGACGGGATATTCTTTTAGAGAGTTAGCGACGGCTTTATAATCTTCGCTTGTGATAATTTTTATCCCTGGTTCGACTTTTATCTTGGGTTTCTTCTTGATGAAACTTTCTGAAAGCACCATTTTGGCCATAAAGTAAGCTGATAGGACCGTTAAAACTGCTCCAAGTGCAAATCCAAATGGAGCAAACCACTCCACACTTCTCAGAACGGGATAATCCATCTCGTGCAGACCAAAGAGCGCGAGTGCTATACCAGCTTTTCTTGCCGTTGGGAATTCAAACTCAGTTAATGCAAGAATACTCCCAGCGAGAAATACATAAAATGCTGAAATTCCGTAGGGGATGCCTACTCTTGATTCCCATTCGGTGCCGAGTAGTATTCCATATAGCGTTCCCACTAGTGGAGGTGGAGATAGAATCCAGGGCATTCTAAGGGAAGCTTGACCTTCTTCTATAAGAAAAAGAAGCGATCCATAGAAAAGAATTGAGGAAAAAAGTGCGTATAAAGTAACAATAAGGATTTCATTTCCGAGAAAATCCATAAAGACAACTAATGCAGATACTATCCAAGCAATTCCAAGGTAGAGTGCAGAGCGTCTCTTGGAAATTTTGTATGCTCTTATTAGAAAACCCGCAACAATTAGTTTCGCACTGAGGCTAAATGTTTGTCCTGTTACTAACAGGCTATCCATTCAAATCACTCGCATACATCGAGTTTTTGCCATTATAATCTTTTTCCTCTTAATAATTTGCTAGTTCTTTCATCAATTACTCAATCTGGATAACCGTAAGATTTATAAATTCATTGGGGAGGGTTATATCGGCACGGCGGCCATAGCGGCGGGGTTACACCCGGTCTCGTTTCGACCCCGGAAGTTAAGCCCGCCAGCGTTCCCGGG
>Ga0256831_1000109_pt1 | contig 42246 bp, 55 predicted proteins | sample 132544metaG_FD_189087 | JGI IMG/M metagenome (GOLD analysis project Ga0256831, IMG submission 189087) | Hydrothermal vent microbial communities from Lau Basin, Pacific Ocean - 132-544 | ecosystem: Environmental > Aquatic > Marine > Hydrothermal vents | place: Pacific Ocean: Lau Basin | collected...
CCTAAATCTATCTATTTAAAGGAATCAATTATGACCAAAAAAGAAATTTGGACTAAGGTATCGGAAATCGCGGCTAACCACAATCTTTCAGAGGTGGTTATTAAAGAATTGGCAGAGATTCTTGAACCTAAAAAAGGTGGTGGGAGCTCATCCAGGATCATCAAAGAGATTGATGGGATTACCTACAAGAACTGTCGATTCACTGGTAGACTTTGGCCAGAATCTGAGCTCATCTATCAGAATGATGAGAAGAGAGAGTCTGGCCAGGATAAGGGATATTCTAAAGTGGGTATTTCTCTTTGGAATAAAGGCCAAAAATATATCAAAAACCTAAAAGAGAGATTGACTGATGAGGTCATGAAAGATGAACCAGATGCAGAAATGGTGAAGAAACTCAAAGAGGAACTCACTGCTATCCAAAAAGACAATTTGGGCAATAATTCTGAATGGCTGGGTCAATTTGCCACTGAGGAGCAGAAGAAAGAGATAGAATCTCTCTCACTCCCTATCGAATAAGACCATCAGAGGCCATTGAGGTGGCCTCGAGTGGCCTTATGACCTAATATATATCAAGGAGTATAAATATGAAAACTATTAAAGAATTGCAAACAGAATTAAAACAGTTAGAGAAACAAAAAAAATCTATTCAAAGAGCACTGGCTTGGAAAATAGAGTGCCGTATGAGATTGAATAAGCTTAGAAGAACCAAGAATGTCACTCCAGCTAGGCTAGAATCGGCTGAAAAAGCCCTTAAAAAGGCAGAAACTAAGGTAACTGAATTAAAAGGTTATGAAAAGAAAAGAAAAGAAATTCTTAAAGAAATTAAAAAGCTTGAAAGAATGGAAGCACCTAGAAAGCCTAAGAAATCTAAATCAACTAAAGAGATAAAAGAGGTACGAACTAAAATTAAAGAGGTTGAAAAACTTGAAGCTGAGGTCGAGTTGGAGCTAAGAGAATTGGAGGCTCTTAAAGAGAAGATCAGAATCAAAAAAGAGAAATTAAGTTTAGAAACAGAAGTTAACAAGCTGGTCAAAGAGGAAAATGAGGTACTGGAAGAACAGGTGAAATTGCTCAAAAAGAGAACACAGCTGACTCAAATAAAAGAGGCCCTAACCGAAGAGTATAATAAACTAATGGCTAGAAAAAGATTAGAAGACAATATCCACAGGGTATTCACTGAAAAACAAAAAAGAGAAATATTTCTACGGGACAAAGGTACCTGCCAGGCTTGTGGAAAAGCTGTATCCTTGAGAGAATATGAGGTAGACCATGTTATACCTTATAGTAAAGGTGGACCGACTACTATAGAGAATGGGCAATGTCTGTGCCGAGCTTGCAACCGCCGCAAGGGTGCTCAATGAGGAAGATGCTCCGGTAGTTTCTATATTAATAAATATAGAAATTATTAAGGATGAGATTTAAGAGGAGTTTAAGAGAAATTATGGTAGACCTTAATTTCTCACTCATAAAATATCTTAAAACTCCCTTAAATTTATCTTAATTTCATCTTAAATATGATCTAAATTTTTCTTTGATTTTTGGATATCCAAAATCAAAAGGGAATAAACCTATCTAAAATCGATTCTGAGAGGATTTCTTCTCAAGATGATATATGATATATCTAAAGAGAGAAATCCTCTCAAAATCGATTCTAGATAGGTTTATGAAGAGATTTGAAAATCTATCAGAATCTATAAAAAGGAATATAAAATGATGATCTATCAAACTAAAATGACCGAGATCGGGGCTATCAAAACTAAGACTGAGGTGTCTGTAGAATCCGCCAATACAGTGAGTTGCTCACGAGTGATTGATAGTTACCTATGGACTATCACTGTATCGAGGGAAGAGCCGGTGACTATCTCTCAGATCGGCAAGATTTGTGGCCTATCTGATGAAATTTTCATAGCTTTGGCCGATAATCAGAGAGAAAATTGAGATTTCTATAGATCGAGGAAAAAATTATATAATTATATAATTATCCTCTTCTATAATTTTATAATCGATCTATTAATCAAATTAATCTGAAATCTCCTCTATTGTCGACTGGATCGAGAAATAAGAAAAATTTATATCCAAATTATATAATTATTCCCCCCTAATCTATAGGGGGATAATGAATCTTCTATAGAAGATTGATTCCAAACCCCTGACTTGACCCTCTATAACTCTATAATTAATATAATTATGATTTAAACTTCCCTTAAACCAATCTTCTCCCATCTCAATTATATAATTATATAATTATTTTCATATTAATAGATATAGAAAAATCTTCTCATTTTTAAGAAATGATTTATAAAATTTATGATAGAATATCTTCTATAAAATATGAAAAGGATATAAAATGAACATAGAAACTCTACAAGCCTATTTAAAAGAGAACAAGTTAACCAAGGTTGAGTATTATACTCTACTACTCAACCATCTACCTGAGATATTCGAATCGATAGGCCAAGAAGGTAAAATAGCTACCGCCCAGAAACTCCACATGTCACCACAAATCTTTAGTACCTTCCATCAAATAGCATTAGCCCATAGCCGCATATTAGCTGAGCAAACTACAGACTCTATTAGTAGCAATTCTGGCTCTATTAGTAGCAATTCAGACTCTATTAGTAGCAATTCTGACTCTATTAGTAGTAATTCAGACAAAGCATAAGGACATAGTATGACTGAATTAGAAACAATACTACAACCATTAGTAGAAGCTACCGGCCTTGACTTTCTCCCAGTAGGGAGAATCCAGTTAGATGGCTGTGACAAGACCTTTATAGAAGGGCCGCGCCCGCACGACAAAGAATTTTCACAGTACCCTGATGATAATATAGCAGTGACCTATCTTGACAACTCTAAGAGTGGCGATTCGGCACGAGATCGCAACTCCAATAGTGACCACAAGCTATTAGTAATTGATATAGATGGCTCTTTTTCTCATAGCGACGACAAGGCCATATACTTAGAAGACGGTACCGAGCTACCATTAACATTATACTCTACAACATCGTGTAGTAAAAAGGCGCATCTATATTATCTCCTCTCACCAACTCAGTCCCAGCAGATACCAACCAGGGCTATAGGAGTGATTGACCCTAAGATAGATGCTATTCAATATGGCACTATTTTTGAAGGACACGGGGGTAAAGATAACTATAAGCTATACCCGCACCCATTAGCTTACTTGCCAGACTCCCACCCATTTATGGCTATACTTAAGGCGCATAGAACCAAGCATCCGTCGCCTTATCATTCATCTAATCTTTACCCTATTAGTAAGCCGGCTGTAGCAGCGGCTGTTAGGGAGCTCATTGAGATACTAACCGTTAATAAGGGCCTGATAAAAGATGATATGAAGCATAATAACCAGTTACTTAGGAGGGTGATCCCCAAGAAATATATAGCTAAAGGTTCTAAGGATATCATAAAAAACATAGACTTCTCGTATAGTTTCGTGAATGACACAGCGGCCAAGCTGTCGGCAGTGGCTGAGCTCTCCACAGAGGAAACGAGGCATTTTATAGAGCTTATGATACAGTATCTCTTTCACAAAGACCCTAACTATCAGAATAAGTTAGATAAGGAGATATTTGCCACTATCCATCATAGAGAGGCTATTAAGACATTCTCTTACAATGACATGCCGACATTAGAAGATATTAAGGCTAACCAGCCAGGAGCACCCCTCCTCATACTCAAGTCGGTGGTGAAGAATATAAAGGGCGAGGGTACTCTTACATACATAGCACTTGACCCAGTATCATATAAGCCGTATACATTCGCCAAAGCGCGATATTTTAATGAGCAGACGATAGCCTCTATTGCCGAGTGGCGCACCATTTACGGAGAGGATGGGCAGCCCAAGGGATGGGATAAGAACGTGCCACTAGTGGAGAGCCACATCTCACCTTATCACCCGCACATCGACACTAATGAGGAGAATGACGTGCTTCGTATCAATCTGTATCCGTTCACCCCATACCAGGAGCAGGCCACTCCGATAGAGTATGACATATACAATAGTGACAATATCCTATTCAAGTTCTTTAGGTCTGCTGTTAGGAAAGAGTACTTACCATACCTATTCCGTTGGTACACGCATGTTATGTTCGCGGATAGGCCGCCACTCACCATAGTATGGTATGCCTCAGGCAAGGCTGGAGCAGGGAAGAGTGCGATCACCTCAGAGATACTTAACAGGCTTATAGGTCCAGCGGTAGCGGGCGTAGATTACAAGGGTGCCTCTTCAGGTTGGGCAGACGTCATTAAGGACAAAAGGTTGCTGGCCATCGAAGACGTCCCTCACCTCCCGAATAAGGAGTGGCAGACACTCTACGGGTTCGCCAAGCGACAGGGAGATGGCTCGCATCGAATACTCAATAACAAAGGTTCGAGCGTGGATACAGACAGGGTACGAGTGAGCATCTCTGGCAGTAGTAACTACTATCCGAAACTAGACCCTGATGATAGAAGGTTTTTCTGCCTGGAGCCCGCCCACCTGGAAGAGGAATCGCCTAATGACCCTCTTACACCAGAAGAGATAACTGAGTTCAACTCCTTACTAGCTGATGCTATGTTCAATTATAGAGAAGAGCTACAAGAACTTATGGATCACCTCTACCATATCTATCAGCAGCCACTAACAACAGAAGAGTTTAATGAGCTATATGTTAGGGCTCCTATGACGGTGTACAAGGCTAAATGGAGAACAAAGGCATCCAGCTATAGTGAGCGCATAGTATATCTCCTATTCAACGACCCTGATGGCCTACTGGCACTGGTCAAAGAGCGCACTAGTACTATGACACCAGCAGGGGCACTACCATTAGATATGCTGATAGAGTATATTATAACTCAGTATCGACCAAACACTGGGAAAGCTGGCATTAGCTGGAAATGGTTCTTACACTTTATGAAATATATTAAAGATGAGGACATAGAATATAGCAAGCAGTCATTAGAAGATTCACTACAAGTAGAGTTCAGTCCAAATAAAGGAATACTATACAAAGAAACACCAGAGTTCAATGAGATAGCTGTTAATTCAGGCATAACCGATTCAATATCAGCAGATACCATAGAGAGATACAGAGAGCTATTAGCTGAGATGAGGCAAGCAAACCCAGCCATAGGAGATGGGATAGAATTAAATTAGAAATCTGATCTATAAATTATCTGATTTAATCTATATTTAAGATTAAATTAGATATAATAATAAAGATAGAGATATATCTAATCTAATATCAAGGAGAAAAAATGAGAACTGATTGTCAAACATATCAAGTAATACCAGGTGAGCCACAATACGGCAGGGTTAGAGAGTGTACATACACGCTCGACAGAGATGACATTGTGGAGGCCATAGCCGACCAGCTCATTGAGGACATAGAAACGCCTCTGAACTATGAGCTTACTGTAGGAGATGTTACATTCACTTTGGGTGACTATCTCACCAAGGAGCAGTATCACCACATTCAGGATGTAGTTACTCAAACACTGCTTGACGATGACTACTGCACTGGCAAGCACACACTTTTAGTGTATCAGTTAGTAGATGAGGTGGTAGACCCTGACCCTACACAAGAGTATACAACAGAAACTTACATATAAGGGGAAATGGTGGATTATGAAATTAAACCAGGAGCAGACCTTAGAGGGGCAAACCTTGAGGGAGCAGACCTTAGAAAGGCAGACCTTAGAGGTGCAGACCTTGGAGAGGCATACCTTGAGGGTGCAAACCTTGAGGGTGCAAATCTTGAGGGCACAAACCTTAGAGATGCATACCTTAAAGAGGCCAACCTTAGTGAGGTGAACCTTGTGGGAGCTAACCTTAGGGATGCTATCCTTAGAGTTGCTAGCCTTAGAGATGCAGACCTTGAGGGTGCAAACCTTAGAGATGCAAATCTTAAATATGCCAACCTTAGGGGTGCAAACATTAGAGGTGCAGGCCTTATAGGTGTAAACTTTAGAGGCGCTAACCTTGAGGGCGCCAACCTTAGAAGTGCAAACATTAGAGGTGCAGGCCTTAGAGGTGTAAACTTTAGAGGCGCTAACCTTGAGGGTGCAAACCTTAGAGATGTCAACCTTGAGGGTGCAAACCTTAGAGATGCAAATCTTGTAGGTGCGAACCTTGGAGGTGCTGATATTATAGGTGCCGATTTTACGAACGCAAACCTTAAAAATTTAATTCTTTCAAAGGCGGACTTATCTCGTTCTAATATATTTACATTTAGAGTAGGTGAGTATACTAGATTATCTTTCACCTATCTATATGAAGGTGTTCAATATTATCAGATAGGATGCTTCAACGGTATCTACGAAGAGGCTATGGTAAAGATTAGAGACAAGTACGGTAGCAATAGTGCATATGAGAGAGTAGTTACAGCTTATAAAGGTATATTTGACGATACAAGGAAAAAATGATGGGAAAGACAAAGAAGAAAAATAAATGGATTGCAAAAGTAGCGGCAGATAAAGTAGTAGTAAATGGATCAAACCTTGAGGCAACTATTGCCTCAACTTTATTACTTATTGAAGCAGAAAGGTTGGCCAGGAAGAGAGGCACATCGGTTCTCGACTTGATTATGTATGTAGCTAGGGAGGAACTCGATTACGAAGCATGATATAGATATGGTCATAATGAACGCACAAATGTTCGACATACCTGCAGATAAGCTTACATCAAAGCATTTCAAAGAGATCATGGCCTATTTGCACTTATTAGAGAATATGGTCGACATAGACCCCCCCAAAGCAGTTTACAAGGAATTGGAAAATAATATGTACATATAAGGAGTTAAGATGATAGTGAATGGGTATAAAATAAAGAATAAATCCAATCTAAAAGAGGCAGGTTTGGCAGGTGTCAATCTAAAAGAGGCGGATTTGGCAGGTGCCAATCTAACATATGCAGATCTTAGTCAAGCTAATCTTACAAAAGCTAACCTTGAAAAAGCTATTATGCAAAATACTAACCTTGAAAAAGCTATTATGCGAGATGCTAACCTTAAAAAAGCTAGTATGCATAATGTTAATCTTGTAAAAGCTATTCTTGTAGGAGCAGAGCTTGAAGGCGCCGATCTAAGAGGGGCTAACTTAGCAAAAGCAAGTATGTTAATGGCTAATCTAAGAGGAGCTGATCTTAGAGAAGTTGATTTCGAAGGTGCAATGCTCGAATTTGCGGATTTAACAGGAGCCAATCTGAAAGGTGCTAATCTTGAAGGAGCTAATTTGCATGGTACTTGCATTAGAACTTTTAGAGCGGGCCAGTACAATAGGTTGTCATTTACCTATATGTATGAAGGCATTCAATACTATCAGATAGGTTGTTTCAATGGAACCTACGATGAAGCAATTGCAGAGATTAGAAAGGAGTATTGGCCTAATAGCAAATACGAGAAACTGATCAAAATATATAAGGAGGATTAGAAAATGAAGCATGGAAAAGAGATTAAATACTGGGCGGAGCACCCAGATGGAACCAGAGTATGGCAAAGAACTGACGACATAGGCAGCGAATGGGAATTAAATTTGTTCCCTAAATGGCATGAAACGTTCCATTACATTGTAGCTGATGAATGGGCCGAACTTCGCAAGGCTCAGGAAGATGGTAAACAGCTACAATGGAAAGGTTCAGATGCTGTATTGGGTTATTACTCAATGCACAATACAAATATTGAAGACTGGCGTATCAAACCAGATGAACCAGAGGAACCAGTATATGAGTATCAGTGGATTTACAGAATTCCTACAGACAAAGATGGTACATATTATATGAGCATGTATTACTGCACAGACGAAGAAGACTTTGCAAAGATATACCCCAATGCTGCAATAAGTGGCAAGTCAAGGTATATACCAATAGAGCCATATTTACCAAGCAAAAGGATTAGAAAATGAAACATGAAAAAGAAATATGTTACTGGGCTAAACAACCAGATGGTACAAAGGTTTGGCGAAGAGCTAACGATAAAGACAGTGAATGGAAATTAAATTTGTTCCCTAAATGGTATGAAACGTCCCATTACATCGTAGATGATGAATGGGCTGAATTAAGAAAAGCCCAAGCAGACGGTAAGCAACTGCAAAGAGCAGCCTATTTGTGCGGCCGTAACCGAGAATGGATAGATATAGAATTTGTAATAGAAGATACCAAAATAACAGAATTGGATCACTGGCGTATTAAGCCTGAAGAACTGTATGAATATCAATGGATATATAAGCTACCTGCAGGTAGAGAGGGAATGTACTATATTAGCACTCGTTATTACATAGACGAAGAGGAATTTGTAAATTCCTACCCTAATAGATCAAGAAGAAAGAATGCAAGGGATATACCTGTAGAACCATATCTACCCAGTAAAAGGATTAGAAAATGAATAGAGCTAATTTAGTCACTCTAAATGTAGCCTGTGAGGTGTTAGGATGCTCAACTACGAACATAATCAATACACCTAAGTATCAAGAGTTCTACCATCCAGTTAAGGGTAGGAGAGAGCTTAGGGTATTTGATCTTGAAGGCTACAATAAGAAGGAGGATTTAAGATTTGAGTTCATAGAGAAAACTAAGCTGTTCATAGAATGGCTAATTCATGAGAAAGGCATACTTCCCACTCACATAGCTAAGAGGAGTAGGGTATCTAAGCCACAGGTATATGAGCATTCATTATCGGTAGTGTCTGCTTATAAGATAGTTAAAACATATAGATACTACCTAAATGAATTTGATAGATTCTATGGGTGGCCAACTAAAAGAAAGGAAACAAAATGAAAACAGTTAAAGATTTAATGGAAGAGTTCGATTCAGATGCACTCAAAGGGCATATTAGTTTTATCTTCACACAGACTGAGGAAGGTCTTAAAGTAGAAGCAAATGTAAGCGCTACAGAAATTATGGTGAAGGCAGCAATCATAAATCTATTTGAAACCATTGAAAGTGAACATGATAATGCTGTTGTATTGAGGCTATTGGCTGAGATTACAGCGTTATACTTGCAAGGCCAAGAAAACCGCAACAAAGGAGAAGCTAATGAAGAGTAAGCATGCTCTAAGACACCACACACCAATAGAAGTAGCGGAACTAACTCCATTGGAAACTGAGTTCATAGTAGCTACAGGTTTCCTGTTCGACTGGGATGAGTGTGAGGGTCTATTAGGCCCTACTGAGCCGAATGGGAAATCTACATGGTTTAGTAAAGAAGAGCTGATCAAAGCTTATGGAGAGGATGCCTTGTCAAAAGCTGTTGATCTAATCAATAATGATGGCTTTACTGCCTTACCATTTTAGGAGCAAGATATGATAATGGTGATATACACATTAATTAGTTTGATATTAGTAGTGGCACTGTTTAAAATGGCACCTAAATTTTCAATGACTTTGGTGATAGGAACGATAGTGGTATCATTGGGTTTATTTTTCAGTACGTTAGAAAGAAAAGCCCACTCATCTGTAGATTGGTCGATAGTGAAGACTAGGAAGCCCGTAGTCGATATAAACATAACTGAAAAAGAGCTCCAAGAGATTATAAAGAAAAAAGGTAAAATACCTTTTGACACAACAATATAGGAGTAATTATGATCAAATTAACCGATGACCAAAAGAGGGCCATCAAGGTAGTAGACTCTTTCCTGAAAGACCCAAATGCCTTTGACTGCTTCATAAGTGGACAGGCAGGAGTAGGCAAGACCACTCTACTAAACTATCTGGTTCAGAAGCTTATGGAGAAAGAAATACCATATGTAGTATGTGCCTACACTCACAAGGCTAAGAAGGTCCTTGAGAGCAAGTTGCCTAAGGGTGCCGATGTACGAACACTTCATTCATTCCTTAGGAAGCGGCCAGGTATCAACGAGAACGCCAAGACCATCCATAAGCTCCAAACTACTACTCAGTTCGGACATCCTCAGCAGGTCAAACTTCTTATAGTAGATGAGTACTCGATGGTAGGTGAGAGTGACGTTATGAGCATAGGAGAGCTCCAGGACCCAGACTATCAAGGTGTGCCAGAGATGAAGGTGCTATATGTAGGAGATTACAGACAGTTGGCTCCAGTAGGACAAACGTTCACCCTTGATCCACACAGAGCAGAGTATTCATATACACTAACAGAGGTTCAGAGGCAATCGGCAGGACCTCTTCTCTCCACCATATGTGAAGTAGTGGACATGATTGATGGCAAGAAACCTATCGGTTATCTCGAGCCTAATGCAGAGTTTCATAGAGATATCGATATACCAACACATATAGCTGACAACAAGCCCAAAGACTTCGCTGTACTTGCCTATACAAATAAGCGAGTTCAAGAGCTTAATAGCGCAATACATGATGTAGTGGGGTCTACTGACCTTAGATGGTCACCCACACTTAGAGCTGAGTTACAGGTAGGTCTACAATATGAGCCATATGAGGTAGCCGCTATTTGGATACATTCAGGTATTCTTGAGCTTGAGTCTAAGTATAGGACGCTTGAGCATATTCAGAAGATATCTAAAGACTATAGCATACAATTTGGAGAGTTCGTAAATCTGACTGAAGATACTACTCAAACAATAGCCTATATATTTGGGCATTACGAATACAAGCTCGCATTGGAGAAGCTAGCACAAGAAGCCACCAGAGCCAATGAGGCTATCAACCATCGTAGTCCCAAGAAGTACTGCTTAGAGAATCCTCATTGTAAAGAATGCAGGAGGAGAGCCAAGGCATGGAGGGATTATCTGACGGTTAAAGAGTGCGTGATGTGCGTTGATTATCCTTATGCTCAGACTATTCACAAGAGTCAAGGCAGTACCTTTAAGAATGTCTATATTGACAATGAAGACTTGAAACTACTGCTCAAGACTGGCAGGACTGAAACATATTTGAAGCTTTTGTATGTAGGAATCAGTAGAGCTTCAAATCAGGTATTTATGAATTCATAATCATATAGAATCGTCTATGATCGTCCAAAAATCATTATAGATATATAGAGATAGGGATAGGATAAATCATCTCAAAATTGATATATAGAAATCGATATAGAGATAGAAATAGAGATAGAAATAGAGATAGAAATAGAGATAGAAATAGAGATAGAAATTTAATCGATTAATCTAATTTTAAGATTAATTTGATATAATATCAATATCTCAAAGAGATAAAAATTTAATCAGGAGTAACATATGACTAAAAAAGAACTTTATGCAGAAGTATCTGCGATTTTGGAGAAACACGGCGTAGAAGGTGAAGCTAAGGAGCAACTGCTCGCATTGGTAGAGCCAAAAAGAGGCGGACAGAGATTCGATATCGATGAGGTAGCTTGCCTTGATGAGAATGGCACTGTAACTCATATCCTTGACAGCGTACTGCATATTTGGGTACCAGTATACGATGAAGATGGTGAGCCTAACTTCTATGAGAAGCCAGACACTGAGCTCGGATGGAGCAGATTCTCTCGTACTGCTGAGAAGCTGAGAAAAGAAGCTGAAAAGACATTCAAGGCTACTAAAGAGGGTGTTCTTCAAGACCTCCTTGCTGGTGAGATTGACAATGCTCAAGCGGCTGCGATTCTCGAAGAGGCGGAAGCTGCAAGAAAGTCACTCGAAGCACCAGAAGGTTTCGGTACCACTGAAAAGCCTTGTGCTTAATCAGTGCCCCTTCGGGGGTTTCTGTGGGAGCCGATTCTTCCCATCCTCCCCATCTTCCTTGATAGATAGATTAGGTCTCGGCTCCCTCAGAAGTCCCTGCTTACATACTTCACGACTTTAAACCGCGGTGTAATTGAAATAGATTACGGTAGACAACTAATAGACAAAGGATAGACAATGGCAAAACTTCCAGCAAAACCATTCAAGGTTGGACCAGGTGAATTAAGATGGCTTTTCATTAACGGACAAGGTGCACTCAATGATATGGGTGATACACCACGTTATGAGTATAAGGCGACAGTAGTACTTCCCAAAGATAAGGCGCAGCCTTTCATCGACCAGCTCAAAGAGTTCTGGAGAGAATACAACAACGGCAAAGATGCTAAGGCTAAATCACTAGGGTACAAAGAAGAGGAAGATGGCACAGTCACTTTCACTTTCAAAACCAACACCGCTTTCATGCAGAAAGATGGTAGTGAGAAGCCTACGGTAGTTAGAGTATTTAGAGGCAATGGACAAGAGATTACAGACGCCTTCCATTCAGCAGAGAAGAAGGCAGCTAATGGATCTGAAGGTATCGTGCACGGTACTATGGCTATCTATGATAGGAATGCTGCTGCTAGAGGTATCACACTCTACCTATCAGCAGTACAGTTCACAAAGTTCCAAGAATATCAAGGCTCAGTACAGGTAGAAGCTGTAACTGATGCTGATGATGGCCTTGATGGTGATGATGGTTTGGATGTGGCTCCAGTCACTGAGATGCCAAATATATAGCAGACGATCCAGTCTGTTATAGTCCTGCCCTCGTGGCAGGCTTTTTATTTGGTTAATTAAATAAGATAAGATAATTTAATAAGGATTACTATGCTCAAAACTATTTCAGTTGAAACATTCCTAAATGAAAACAAGCTGAATGCGGATCAGCCCATATTTTGGGATATAGAAACAGAAGAGCTCTATTATCACTCTTCATTGATGCAATTGGGAAATCTTGAAGGTGAAATCTATCTGGTTAGTATAGAGAATGATTCTGATGAAGAGAGAATGAAAGACTACCTAAGAGATAAGCATTTGGTAGGCTATAACCTCTCATATGATTTTGGTACGCTCAATTTCGGGCCTTCTAAAACTGACGACCTCTTTCATGCTAGTAAGATAGCTTTCCCACAATTACAAGAATTCACTCTCGACAAGGTGGTATCTGCACTTCGCCTCACCATCTACGATGGACTTGATAAGAAACTTCTGCAAAAGAAGGGATTTATGCGGAAATCCTACCTCTCGCAAGACCAATTAAGATATGCCAAGGCAGATATAGAAGCACTCAGACACATTTGGTGTAGGCCACAGATACAAGAGGTTATTAAGAATAACTTGGCATATAGACTCTCAATCTATGCGCTTAAAGAGGCTATGGTATGGCAGAATAACGGATTGCCGCTATTACAGGATAAAGTGCAAGAATACTTGGCCAAAGCCAAGCAACAAGAAGCTGAGGCTATGTCTGAGCTCGAGAGATTGGTAGGACGTCCTATCAACCCAAGAAGCTCAAAGCAAGTGAAAGAGTATTTCGGCACTCCTAGTAGTGATAAGGCCACCTTGACCCGAATCGCTATTGAGGGACACCTAGACAAGAATAAGAAATCCGCAGGGACTGGTAGGGGTATTGATAGTGATGAAAAAGATTTCACCGATACCGAGCAGAAAGTGGCAGAGCTCATTCTAAAGGCTAGAAAGGCCAGGAATGACGTATCTAAGTTATCTAACTATGTAGGACACGAGAAAATGTACGGGAGATTCTCTCCGATAGGAGCTTCCACGAGCCGATGGACCTGCAAAGGCACGCCAAAAGGTTCCACTAGAAGTAACTTATTTAATGCACAGAACTACTCTCGTGACTTCAAATCGGTGTTTGGAGTTAAGCCTGATAGTGGGAAAATCATAGTTGCGGCAGATTATGCCACACTTGAGATTAGGATTGCTGCGGCTCTTATGGGTGAGGCTAATATGTACAAGGCTCTTATGAGAGGCGAGGATATCCACAAGTCTACTGCGGCTTTAATCTATAACAAGCCAATAGAGGAAGTGCATGGAAGGGAGCGTTCTAATGCGAAGGTTGCGAACTTTGGTCTCACCTATGGAATGAGCTATAACACCTTTATTCAATATGCATATGACCTATACGGTATCAAATTCTCTGATGTAGAAGCTAAAGAGCTAGTAGGTAAATTCTTCAAGGCCTATCCAGGTATCAAACAGTACCACAATATGGTAGGGTCTAATATGAGGAAAGGTAATTACATCTGCTATACTTCCCTTGACTATCCTATGAAACCTAAGAGTTATACAGAAGCCATCAATGGCCCTACACAGGGAACTGGTGGAGAATGTATGCGATTAGCCATCCATAGAATAGTGGAGAAAGATGAGCGTAGTCTTGAGGTGATTGTGAATAGTATCCATGACGCACTATACCTTATAGTACCTGAGGTAGAGAAAGAATATTGGGCGGAATTGCTCAAAACTTCTATGCAAGAAGCGTGGTACGAAATTAGGAAATCAAGACATTTCAAGTGGCACGATATACCTATGCCCATCGATGTTATGTTTGGATACACTATGGGTGACCTAGAAGAAGATTTTGCAGGTGGTGGGCAATCTCTATCGATTGAAGAAATGCGAGAAACACAAAAAAGGAATAGAAATGCACTTTGAGGAACAGTATAGACAATTAATATATAAGATTATTAATGATGGATATAGAAGTTTTCCAAGTAAGGGAGATTGTAGAGAGGTACCAACGGCTAATATCATTTTATCACCAGATACTCTTCCATTAATCACAGGTCGTCGTATGTATCCTAGGGGAATTATAGGAGAGCTAAAAGCCTTTCTCAATAATGCAACAGGCAAAGACTTCTCAAAATATGGGTGCAATTTTTGGGGCGCCTGGGCAGATGCCCCAATAGACTATGCCAGATTATTGCATGATTTCAACGGTGTGAATCAATTAGAAAAAGTGCTAACGTCACTAGTCAATAAGCCATCGAGTAGAAAGCATATTATCTCTCTATGGGATCCCTCTTCTACTACTCTTCAGCCACCTTGCGTAATGCACTATCAATGGCTAGTCGATGAGCAGGGCAAGTTGAATATGATTTGGTCACAGCGGAGCGTAGATGTTATGGTAGGCTTAGCGAGTGATATGTTTAGCGCTTGGTTATTCAACCTCTTAATGAGCGAAGCCACAGGATATGAGCAGGGCACTGTGTACATGCAATTAGGCGCTTGTCATATCTACTCAATACATAATCCGCAAGATTATTTAAAGAATGAATATAGCTTAAAACCACTTGACTATAAACTAGACTTTAGGTCTATCAAAGACTGGGAGTTTGAAATCTTAGATTATCCTGATACACCTAAAGTAAGGTACGAATTATGCGTGTAGGTACTCTATTATTAGACCAAAATGATAATTATCTTGTGTTAGGGAAGTTGCCCACTAGACCCAACTGGGACAAGGACTGGTTGAAGTATCTCTGTGAGTGCGCGAATGGTATAATTTATAGCCCCAGCACTGCCAAAGACTTGCCAGCTTGGGCCAAGAAACCAAATGGTGACTGGGACTTGAACTTAGGCATAGCGACTCTTGCGAATCAGCCAGACCTATTATTAGTTACTAGGTCAGAATCTAGTGGCGCAGGCAAGAGATTCAGGCTTGATGAATGGGAGAGAGTAGAAGTAGAAGTATATAGGAGGAAAAAATGGAAATAGAAAGCTTAGATATAGATGATGGATTAGATATAGTAGATGATTCAAATGGCACTGCTCTTATAGACGCTGATACCCTGGCCTACACCACCTGTTTATACCTGGAAGTGAAGGAAGAATTACTACCAAAAGAGTTTTACACAGAAGAAGAATGGGCTTCAATTATAGATGACCCTGATTATGACGAGGAATCACACGCTATTTACAGGATAGACCTGGATGAACTCCTAAAAGAAGCTAAAAGTAAAGTAGAGGAATTGAGGTATAAAACTCGCTCTAAGAATGTAGAATTATACTTCAGTAGTGGAAAGACATTTAGGAATAAACTTTGTGATACCTACAAAGGGCAAAGAGTTAGAATGAGGTATCCTGAAGGACTTGAATGGCTAAAGCGAGAGCTCGTTAAGAACTATGATGGAATGGTCTGTGAAGGATTTGAGGCAGACGATATAGTGGTATATAAGAAACGTAGAGAACCTAAAAAATATAAACTGGTAGCAGTAGATAAAGATGTGCTGAAGTCTGTTCCGGGCAAGCATTTTGATTACTACCATAAAAGAATGCACTGGGTAGAAACTCGCATACAAGAGGCCACTAAATGGCCTTATATACAAGCTCTGGTAGGTGACACAGCCGATAATATCGCGGGAGTTAAAGGGATAGGGCCTAAGAAAGCTGAGAAACTACTCGCTGAGGCTGTGTTACCATGTGATTGTTGGAAAGTGGTAGTACAGGCGTATGAAGATAACGGTCTAACTATAAAACATGCCATAGAAACTATGAGGTTAGTGTATATGCACTCTCTTTATGAAGAGAATGGTCAATACAAAATAAAACTTTGGGAGCCACCTTGTGAAATTTAAAAAATTATTTAATCTTATTTTAAGATTAAATATGATATAATAAATAAAAAGGAATTGATATGAAAACAGAAGAATTGTTAGAAGAAAGAGGTAGTAGGTACGGCAGTTTTGATTCACAAGCGAGGATTGTGCAAGCATTGAAAACTACTATGATGGAAGGTAAGAATTGGGACAAACTTAGACCTTACCAGAAAGAAGCTCTGGAGATGATTCAGCACAAGATTGGCCGTATGTTGAACGGGGATCCTATGTATGAGGATAATGTAGAGGACATCTTAGGATATGCCAAGCTAATGCTTGACCAGATGAAGATTGACAATGAATTGGTAAAACAACCAAAACTACCAGGTATGGAGGTGTGATATGTTAATAAGTGAAGCAATAGCGAAAATCAAAGAACAACTTAAGCTGAAGGACCAATATGAAGTGGCTAGAACTTTAGGCATTTCACAAGCGACTGTGTCTAACTATATGAAAGGTAAATCATATCCTACCCTTTCAGTAGCCACCAAAATCTATGGAGAGTATGGGTATAGGGTAGAGCCATTTACAGAGAGCGCACTCAAAAAAGAGTGGGAGTTTTACACTAAGCATGGATTGAATAAGTAGGTAACTATGAAACCGTATGAACATCAAATAGAAATAGCAAATGAAGCCTATGACATATTGCAACAGCATGGATTAGTGTATCTATCTATGCTAGAGCGTACAGGAAAGACTTTGACTTCTATTTTAGTAGCGGAAATGAGTAAGGCTGAGCGAGTATTAGTGCTCACTAAGAAGAAAGCCTTAGGAGGATGGAATGACACTATTGAAGCCTATCGACCACAGAAAGAGTATGTGGTCACGAACTATCACTCAGCTCACAAGGTTAAGGGTAGCTTCGACCTCGTCATCTTAGATGAAGCACACACAATGGCAGCCTACCCAAAACCAGGCAAGATATGGAAGGAAGTCTATAAGCTAACTCATAATAAGAAACCTATCATTTATCTATCAGCTACCCCATTCGCAGAGACTGTAGGTCAGCTATACAACCAGTTCAGACTTAGCGCATGGTCGCCATTCTCTAAGTATAAGAACTACTATGAGTTCCACAGAGTGTATGGTAGGCCAGAAAAGGTTAGGACTCCTTATGGTTTGGTAGATACCTACAAGAAGTTCAATGATGATTTAGTCTTGAAGCTGGTAGACCATCTATTCATCAAGAAAACTCGCGAGGAGCTAGGATTCGAACACGAACCTGAAGATGTTATTCATTACTACCCTATGAGTGAAGAAGTTAAAGAGCTTGTAGATAAGGTAACTAAGACTGAGATGCTAGATGAAGAAACTCCACTTGATACACCTATGAAGCTGAGAGTGACAGTCTATCAGATAGAGGGCGGGTTTGTTAAAACTGAGAATGGCTGTAGAGGTATTCAAGGTATTCCTGACAGAGTAGGAGCTATCAGTTCAGAGTTTGGTGACGGCGAAGATTGCGCTATTATGGCACATTTCAAATGTGAGCAAGAGCATCTAGCCAATTTCTTCCCTAAGGCTATTATCCTTAGTTCTAATGCACACGCTGAAGGAGTAGACCTCTCACATATAGAGAATCTAATCATTTACTCTATGGACTTCTCTACTGCAAGAGCATTTCAGAGAAGAGCCAGACAAGCTAATAAGGAGAGAAAGACTCCTATTAAAGTTAACTTCTTCTTCGCCAAGGGTAGTATGAGCGAAGAGGTCTATGTCACCGTCTTTAAGAAGAGAGAAAATTTTACTAAAAATTCATATGAAAGGTGGAAAAATGAACGATGATCTATTAATTGATTATGCTATGGCTATTATGGTAGCTACAATAGTAGGTATAAGCTGGGATATGTATAGACTATACAAAGAGCGTAAGAAGGAAGATGAGAATGAGCCTCACGATCCTTACAATGATATAAAGGAGTTATGAATGGAAAGAATAGAAACTATAAATATGATAACGGCTGAGTGCTATAGGCAAGGTGTTATAAAGCCTGAAGCTATACAATATGTATTAGCTACTGTTCAGCACGAAACAAACGACACATTTAATCCTGTTAGGGAGGCTTACTGGCGTAGTGAAGTGTGGAGAAAGAGAAATCTAAAGTACTACCCTTATTATGGTAGAGGCTACGTACAACTAACTCATAAGAGTAACTATGATAAATTCTCTAAGATATTAGGGATTGATTTAGTGAAGAATCCTAACCTAGCATTAGAGCCAGACATAGCCACATTCATACTATTATATGGTATGAAGAAAGGCACTTTTACTGGTCTAAGACTAAAAGACTTCTTTAATGCTTCAGGGTCAAACTTCATAGAAGCAAGAAGAATAGTGAACGGTAAAGATAAGGCAGAGCATATAGCTGAGTTGGCTCAGAAGATAGAAATTAGTGTAGTATAGGAGCTCTAAATGATTAAGCAATGTAAAGGTAAGGACATTCACAAGATACCTAAATCTAAGCTTAGTGATGGGCCATATTACTATTCAACTAAGTTTGATGGCCACTACACACAAATTAGATATGACGGTGAGAACCAAGTAGATTTTTGGACGAGTGGTGGTAAGAGATTTCATTTAAAGAATGTAGCCGATGAGATAGTTGATAAACTAAAAGGTATTTCATTTCATATAGAGTGCGAATACCTTTATGACTGTGTGGGTAAGTTAGGGGATAGAGGTAAGAGTGCAAAACTAACTACCTATAGGACAGAATTCACTAAAGGTAATCTAACTACGGGCACTGTAGGAAAAGATAGGTTCATGGTATTAGACTTTGTTAATATGACTGAAACTCCTTTTAAGGATAGACTCAAGGTATTAGAGAGTCTATTTGATGATTTAGATTTCTTTACAGTTCCTAAGCAAACTTATGTACCTACATTGAAGGTAGGTGAAGACATGGCTCACCAAGACTATCTTGAAGGGTTTGAAGGTGGCATGCTTAAGCATGTAGACCATATCTATCAGCCAGGTAAGAGAGTCAATGATATAGTCAAACTTAAGCCTCGTCTCACTGCCGACTTATTCTGTGTAGATGTTATAGAAGGTGAAGGGAAGTATGAATCAATGATAGGAGCATTAGTACTACATGATAGACAAGGTAGAATAGTTCAGGTCGGTAGTGGACTGAATGACTCGCAAAGAGATTGGAATAATCGCTACTCATTTATGGGTAAGGTGATTGAGATTGAATATGAGCGTATTCAAGATACCTATATTCAACCTATATTCAAAAGGATTAGACATGACAAAAGCACAGACGAAATCGATTAGTACTAAAGAAGTGGACTTAGGGTGCTACGCTACTCATAAGAAAATTAAGCCTGAAGAGTGGCTGAAGAGTAGAGAGGTAGCACATGAGGTGTATGAGGCGAATAAGAAGCTGATTCAATCTGAAATATCATATATGAAGAAGGATTAATCTCTTCAGAATCGAACAGAATCATATCAAATTTCGATCGAAAATCTATCTTTGATATATGATATAGGTTGGATATAAAGTCTCTCAGAATCTCTCTGGGAGATTAATCTAATCTTAAATAAATCTTAAAGGAATCTTAAATGAGTGAATTAGAGTCAAAAGTCCAAGCTAAGATATTGAAAGAACTTAAAAAGATAGAGGGTCTATACGTCTATAAGAATATCGTCACTAATAGAAAAGGAGTCCCTGATATATGTGTTATCTATTTAGGCAAAGCTATATTTCTTGAAGTAAAACGACCAGGAGGTAAACCGACAGAACTACAGAAGTACAATATTGAGAAGATAAGAGAAGCAGGTGGGATGGCTGAAGTAGTCTATTCCTTTGAAGATGTAGCAAAAATACTAAGGAGTATTGAAAATGAGTAAAAGAGAAAACGAGATTATATTCTCACAGCCACTGCTAGAAATGAGAGTTGTACACACGGAAAATAACGACTATGATATTGAGGTAGCTATGCTTGATGGGCCGTCAATAGGCACAACAGAGCCTAATGAGTTCATAGCACAGACTATCACTCAAGGACTGCTGAAGGCCTATACGGAAAAGCTCAAAGAAGTGCAGGAAGAGATGCTTCAAGCACTCTCTAATCTTTCCGATTCGAATCAGGAGGGTGAACCAAAAGTGCTTGACACTTAGGACAATACTTGTGGAGTACCTTCACTCCACAATTAGGGCATGTTTTAAACTTATTACATAACAATTCTTTTCTCATTTTCTTATTCATACTAACTCCTATCTAAATGGCGAATATGTAATGCCTAAATTAGCAAGAGCATCTTGATTATCTATACCAGCACTAATCTTGTCTAATCCTCCATAAGATGTTTGAGGCGTAGAAGGCTTAGGTAGCTCTCCTAATTGTTCCATAGGTGCTCCTATATTAGGAGTAGGCTCTTGAGGAGTCCATCCATTACCCATTAGTTGCTGAAATAGCTCCATGAATTCTTGATACTTATTTTGTGTAGGTGAAGTATGAATACCTCCACCCCCATAAATATTAGATGAGTACGCCATCTTTTTTCCTCCTCTCATAATCTTCTTTTACATATTTATCGATGTTCTCATTAATAGGTACCATTACAGTATACTGTTTATCTCCTACAGAATAAGTGACTAATTGAACAAAGTCACTTATAGGATTAATACCTCCTAATCTAATGTCATACATCATAGCTCTCCATCAAGTCTGAAGTGAGTTCTAACTATATCAAGGTCAACTGTGCCGCCTGTAGCGTTTCTACCTCTAACATCAAGCATGTCACCCTCAGCTAATGATAGCTCCGATTGCCAAAAGAACGCTACAGGTATATTGTCACCTATACCTCTTATATAGAAGTTCTCATCACTATAAGGCTGATCATTTATGAATAGCTGCAATTCAAGTGTTTCATTAGATGGGAAGTTTATATTTAGCCCTATACTAACTACTACTGATGACTGATTAGGAGCTGAAGCATTCCCTATAGAATACCCATTTAGATTAGCTTCAAATCCTCCACGTTCTGTAACTACACTATCAAACATAGGAATGATTGAGAATGATACATCATCTAATGTTATTGTAGTGTTGTTGACGGTCCTACATGACACTCTAGGTACTGACATAGTAGCATCGTTCTGCCCAGGGTTAGTACCTGTATTAGTTCCTTCTAAAGCAGTGACTCTAACATCAAGTGCCGCTATATCGGATGTATTGGTGTTTATCTGAGTGATGATCTCCTGCCCAGTTGATCCACCACTACCACAAGTTAAATCTGCCATTTTATTTACCTCCAAATACTTTTTTATTAATTTTAGCTCCATTAAGAGCACTATCTACCTGACCCGACGCTGATTTTTCTGTAGGCATCATTTTTGGTGGACCGAACCTACTATCAAGATAAGAATCATTGAGCTTACTGCCAGCTCCTTTCATTATATTACTAAGAGAATCAGAAGCGTCCTGTAAGTATTGCTCCTCCTGTAAAGTAAGCAGCCTACCAATCTCTTCTGGAGGTAATTTAAGTTTTCTACCTTCCTTCAAAACTCTATCAGCTATCCTCCTAACTTTATCAATTTTATCTGAAGTTACCTTAACTCTTGATGACATACCTTCAAGAACAGGAATTCCTTCAACTAACTGATTTTTAAGGTACCCAGCTGTATCGTATGTAGCTTTGATAGCTCTACCTAATACCCCCGATACTCCGTCACCTTTCAGAATATACTCTTTTAAAGTAGGCACTTCTTCAAGTGATTTTTCCAGTGGGGCTATTTGGTTTGCAACAGTTTGATATGCTTTTAAAGCTTCTACTTTCTCTATAGGTAAATTCTTTTGAATAAGACTCCTACTATTAGTATTATCTAATAGGTTATTTAATCTATCAGCCACTTTACTATAATTTAACTTCTCAAGAGAGCCTGCCATTCTTTCCGTAGGGTCACCCAATGCTTTCTTTACATAAGCCTCAGCTACTTGTTTCCCATACTCTTTATCACCTACCTTATTTATAATGTCTTGTAGTGCCCCAGGTCTTTGCAACAACCCGCCTATATTCTCCGTATTAAGGCCTTCTTTACTAGATAATAATTTATCTATTTCAGGTACTTCTTGTCTAAAATTGTAGTATTGAGCAGCCTTCTTATTGGCCTCTTGGAATTTATCAAGAATAGGTGATTGATTTAGTTTAAGTAAGTTACCTATTTCTTTCTCAAACACACCCTTAGATTTACGTATAAGCCTTTCAGCATTAGCTGTATTAGCGAACGATGTGGAAGAAGGAGAGGTAGCCATCCTATTAAAGCCTTTTATTATGTTAACTATATCTCTTTCAGAGATATAAGGGCTTGGCTTATCCACTTCCTGTTCCAACTTAGTGATCTTATTTTTTAAGGCTCTTAATTGTCTGGATTTCGTTCCAGCTTTCTGGCCAGCTCCTCCGGCTAATTCAGACTCAAGCTTTAATGCTCTACCTTTCAGACGATTTAATAATCTTTGTTGCTCTCTCATTTCTGTAGTCAACCTACGAACTGAAGGTTCCATAGTTTGAATAATGTTGCTAACTTCAGAAGGTTGGGCACCTTCTTTAATTAGCATGTCTCTAATCTCTCTTTTTAGATTATCTACATTATAAAGCCTTTCATCAGATAGGCCTTCCTCCATTCCTTTATAAGCTACTGACATTTCCTTCTTTAGTGCATCAGCTTTCTCTTTAAGAGGTTTTACTATAGTGCCACCTAGTTCAGATACATCACTCCCAGTGCCTATATCTTTCTTGTATGTATCAAGAGATTTAACACCTATATTATCCATAGCAGAGTTAAATTTTCTCTGCTCTATGAGGTTAGAAGTTAAACTTGAGGCATCAGGTCGTTTCCCTGTGTATAGTAGGTCTCCAATACCAAGTTTTTCAGCTAAATTACCTTCATTTAAGAGTCTGTTTAGTGTAGCTTCATCTCCTGTTTTTAAAGCAGTCACTACATTATCAGGTAGACCTTTATACTGATAAGCATCCCATAGTTTTGAACCTAGTTTACCTAGGCCTTTAAATGCAGCTTCGCCTAAAGCGCCACCCAGGAACCAATCTTCAATCTGTCCTCCTTCTAATGCCTGTGATTCACCCATAGCATCTATTCTCTGAACAATCTTGTATCTTTTCTCTTCTTCAGGCGACATAAATGATGTAGGGTTAGGAACTGCTTCTGATGTAATAGCAGTTGATGCATTGTCAGCTGAGCCTATAGCTATTGGAGCTATAGGCTCAATGGGTTGTTTATTGGTATCATAATCAGTAGGCTCTGCATCATCAAATCCAAACTTCTTTGATATAGGCATTTCTTTGTACTCATTCAATAGCTCCTCATCACCCACAACTTTAAATGTATTAGGACTAATCATATCAGTAGGAGCTACCCTACTAACATCTTCTGTTGTCTCTACTACATCACCTCTTGATAGAGGCTCTGCTGTGGAAACTTCATCAAAACTAAACGCCATTACTTACCTCCTCTCTGAGCCCATTCCTCAGGTGTATAGTAAGCATCAGGGCCTACTATAACATCATACTCTTTGCCATCTTTAGTTCTTATCCTCAAGGGTTGGCCTATTTTATAGGTTTTACCTTTTATAACTACTGTTTTTTCGTCTGGCTGTGTGCCATCAGGTAGCTGAGAAGAAATATTAGACTGCTCAGGCTCTTTCTTTACTTTAGGACTTGAAGCTGCTAAAGTATGCATCTTAGCACTATCAGGCATATTATAGCCATATTTTGAGTAAGCCGTCCCAAGTCCTTTAAGCGCTGTTGCAGCGGTATAGGCGTATCCCTCGTCTCCAAATTGTGAAGCTTTTTGTCTGGCGCTCATAGCATTGACATCAGCAAAAGTTCTTAGTGCTTTCTTAGTTATTTCAGGGTTTTGACTCTGTAGCCCTGCCAATACGCCACCTATCAACCTAACAAATTCAGGCTCGGCTACTGCTGTACCAGACTGAGCTCTAAGATAATCAGATACAAGCATACCGAGTTCTGACTCTAACCCTACTGTGTTATTAACTATTTCCTCTATTTTCTCTTTAGGAACAGCCTTACCAGCACCTACAGTTTCCTTAACCTTATTCCAAGCACTTGATAGAGCATTGATGGCTTCAGGGTCTCTTGTAGCTGCCCACTGAATAGCTCCCTGAATATCCCCTCTAAAGAAATTATCAGGCCCAACTTCATCAATTTTCTTGGCTATCTTATTAGCTCTTTCAGTCAAATCAACATAAGCACTAAGCTGATCTTTACGTTTAGTTTCAAGTGGTTTACTTGCCATAAGCTCAGCTGTCTGTAATCTATTAAGTACAGGTTGAGAAATTTCATTCGGGTTAGTTTTAACCTTATCCCATATCTGCCTTGCCCCTACTAATGAATTAGCTTTAGCCATATCTGCATTGTACCCAGTGCCTCTAGCCTTAGCCATTAAGATTTCTTTCTTATTATTATCTTTCATAATCTTAGCCATATCAGGGCTCAATTGCCCTTGAGCAACTTTCTCGTCTATCATCTGATTGTACTCAGATATTTGAGCCTCCCAATCAAATTGTTTATCAGATGATTTTGACTGCTGCATTTGCTGGTAAGCCTGGAATACATCTTTAGTAGTAGCCCCCGGCCCCATTCTATCTGCTATGTAATCCATAGTTCTAACATCTGCCGGCCTATTATCTCTAAAACCTAACAGTTGACTATACAAATCCCACTTGTCTCTAACTGCCCCTGTATTTCCATAAGGTGCATTCATCCAGTCCTCTGAACCAGTTTGTGGCTGTCCTGGTTGAGATGAGGCATACTGGGAATTAAGTCCTTCAGCAGCCTGCGGGTTACGGGTAAACCCTTCCCATGGCTTAGTGCCTTGCTCCTTATATAGTGCCATCGCCAGAGCATCTTGAACTTCAGGAGTAAATTTTGTATTCTCATCTAATCCAAGCTTTCCAGCCAAATCTTTTAGTGTACCTTCTACAAACTGATATCTACCTACTGCTGATGAAGGCAAGTTACCAGCTCTTGGGTTCTTATTCTCAGGGTGTTGCTTGAGCTGCTTCTGATACTGATACACCTCACCTAAAGTCATATCTGTGAGTGGCTTAGGTGGCTTACCATATTTCCCATAACCAATAGGAACATCATACCCAGACTTGAAACCATGCGCTTGAGCCTGCTCATCTGTAGTACCTTCTACCTTGGCTATTGAGTCAAGAACAGTATTTCCTACCTTAGGTTCTTCAGGCTGAGAGGTTGCATTTTCAGGCTCTATAGGTGCCACTTCACTTGTAGCGGGCGCAACACCTTTACTAGACTTTCCCTGCTCAATCTTAGCTTCTGTCTGCTTCACTTCCTGCTCACTACCAGTAGGATTAGCACGCCTTGCTACAGCCTCTCTATTGTCCTCAGGAGTCGAGGCTACATGCACTCCTACACCTTTAGCTAAGTCATTAACATTAACTACATGCCCATCACCACTAACATAGTACCCAGCCTTAGCTTGGCGCTCCATCCATTTCTCTGCTGTAGTCGGATCCATTTGTGCCAATGGGCCTCCTCCTACTCTTGCATAGTAAGCTTGAATATCTCTTCTATCCGTAGGATTGTCCCAGCTCATCACTCTAAGTGTCTTAGGATTTTTCACTTTAAATCCATCTGTAACAGTAGGATCAGATTGTGCCTGACCTATCAGTTGCGCTCTATCTTCAGGGGATGCTTTGAGATACTCTTGAATGAAGTTCTTATTAGCTTTACCAGTAAGCTGTGCTAATTTCTTTTTATTCTCATTGTTAGCTTGCTGAAGAGCTTGCACAGTAGGGTCTTGATATAGACCCGCTCCAGTCTTCTGACTATACTGTTGCATAGCATAGTTCTTCATAGCTTCCTGTTGCATCTGTTGCATAAGGTCATTAGACCTCTTAGCATACTCAAGCTCTCTAAGCTTCCTATTTTGCATCTCTCCGGCAGCTTTATCCACAAAGCCCCATCCTTGCATAGTACCTTGTGTGAAGCCTGCTGCTGCTCCACCACCTAATCCACCAAAATTCATTGCATACCTCCTGTCATATTACCTGGGCTCCCACCCTCTCTACCAGCTTGAGGTATTCCCATAGGGTTACCTCCCATTTGTTGTGCCGCTCCTGGAGCTCCCATACCACCTGGTGTATTCTGAGGATCACCAGTTGAGCCTCCCATCTGTTGTCCCATCATCTTCTGAATGTCCCCGCCATACATAGCTAATGAGGGGTCTATCTGCCCTTGCTCAATACCCATTGCTGTTTGGATGAGCATTCTAGCCAACTCTACTGAGTGCTTAGTACCCATCTCACTAATCATCATAGCTGCTGATTTGAAGTAAGCCGCCGGATTAACCTGCAATAGTGACTGACCTATAGGGCCTCCTACAAATTGTTGGAATAGAACCTGATTAGCTTCTTCACTATTATCAGCTCGTACAGCTACAATCTTGATGTCAACATCAGCATATTCCATCTTAGTATCAGGATCACTAAGAGGTACCATGATGATATTACCTTCATCGTCACGCATAGGCTCTCTTGTCTCAGGGTCTATTTCAGGCTCCATAACAGGTTGCATTTCAGGCAAACCAGTTTGAGGGTCTATAGCTCCTGTAGGCATTTGAATAGGTGCGTTCATCTCTACAAAGTGATACTCATTAAGTGGGTCACTAACTCTAAGAATTTGATGGGAGTTATAATACTGCCTCATCAGCTTAAATATGTCTTGCCCTACAAATTTGAACATGCCGGCTACTCTATCAACTATGTTAGTTAGTTGAGATGCTGATGCCATCTTCTGAAGTTGAACTTTACGCCCACTATCACTTGCATATGCCTGGCCTAAGAATGAGTCGTTAATACCTAGTACCATCTTGATACGCTGAAGAGCAGCATCAATGATTTGATACTGGTTAATAATGTCTGCTGACATATTCTCTACCTTGATACCTTGTAATGATACAATAGGGATGATAGAATTCACTCTACTATACAGTTGTCTAAACTCTTCAATATTATCTACTGCACCCTCTTCAACGAAGACCTTACTGGTATTGACCAATAACTGAATTTGTAGTAGTGCTTGGTTTATAGCTTTCTGTGTTTCAACTATATCTCTAAAAGGCCCATAGTATTCAGTTCTATCACTCTTAGATAGTTTCATAGTCCTATACGGGAATCTAACCTCTTTGAAGGTTATCTCTTTCTTTTCAAGAATAGTATTATTTGACCATACTACAGAGTAGACTTTATCTTCATATTCAATGATAGTCTTTACTACAAGATAGTTATCATACTGCTTAAACTCTCCAGTTTCGATGAGATTATTAGCAGAGAACCAATCAGCCCTACTATCACTATCCAAGAAATTGTAGTACTCAGTAAGCTTGTCTACCTTCTCATCACCAAATTCCTTTCTAAGAGCACTCTCAGGGACCCATTTGAAATGATGAATGAATCTAGCATCTGAGTAGTCCTCTAACCTACTTTGAGGATCAAGTCTAACCTCATATGAGGGTACGTGAGATACTTCTATATTGTAGATAGGTCTACCAAACTCATCTTTAACACCTGTATCTACTACATCTTCATATACTGCCATCAAACCTGTGAGTAGCCCATCTATCTTGATGAACTTCTCATTAGTAGACCAGTCATTATCATCTAATGTAGCTTGAATTACATCATTGGTGATATTAGCCAATACACTACTACCTGGATAACGAGGCACTGCCTGAACAGTAGATACTACAGTTTCAAGATAGCCTATAATGGCATTAGTAAACATCCTAATGATATTGAATGTTTCAGCAGGTTGCCCTTGCTCTTTCAATTTTAAGAGTTGAGCTTGAGTGTATTGACGGTTATGATACATGTCGATAATCTCTTGCCCTTCTCTGTGCGTTTCTTCATAAGCTTCTACACTGATTTTATAAAAGTCCTTACACTTTTGTAGTATAGGGTCTTCTATGTCATCAAGAAAAGCTATCTGACTAGTGGCTGTTGGTGTTGCCATACTATCTCCTTATCCAAAAATGCTTCCAAGCCCTTGTGTAATCATGTTTACCCCACTACCAAACATGTTACCCGCGGCTTGCCCATATCCAGCGGCTGAGTTAGAGTACGCTTGCTGATTCTTTCCTGCTAATCCCATCAAACTACCTCTTGCACTAAGCTGATTGTTTAGTCCCATCTGTCCAAAGTTAGCCTTATTCATAATAGCCTGACCTTGTAGGTTCTGAGCCATATTCTTTTGTGGTGCTCCAAACTGTCCATAGAATCCTTGCTGCATCTGTGCTACCTTCTCAGGAGCTGCTATATCTGCTTGAGCATTGGCCATTGCTTGCTTGTAACTCATATCCTTCTGTGCTTGTAGCATCATGCCTGACGAGGCGATACCACTCTGAGCTGCCGCTTGCTTGAATTGATTAAGCTCTTTATTCAACGACTGCTCTATCTGTGCTTTCCATTGGGTAGAGAACTTATTAGGATCTAAGTTATTATAGTAGTTAACTAAGTTCTTCTCAAGAGGCCCATACATCTCTTCCCAATCTTGCCAAATCTGCTGTGCATGTTCACCATACTCTTCACTTATACTATTCAGAGTATTAGCAAACTTATCTGCTAAGTTAGTACTCTCTGTACCTATATCCCAGGCTTTATTCATCCATTCTTCGGCTTGTGCAGAGGCTTTACTCGCAGCTTTAGATGCTGAGTTTGAACTCATAAGGCTCACTGCTCCACCTATTACTGATCCTATACCCATATTAACTCCTTTTCATTTTATATACTACAGCTACGGGTTCATGTCGTTTTAGCAGTACTTTATTGTGTTCACTGTGCCATTCAGTTAAACCCCAAATCTCATAATCTGGGAACATTCTAAACATTTCATCGTAGAACTCTTTGAGTACTCTACCTTTTCTATATTCAGGTTTAATATAGACTTTAACACCATTGAGTATCTTTCTTCCCGGAACTGTATCTTCTGTTTCGTCTCTTAGTATAGCGAAACCTTTATCATCTTCGTCCATAAGTATAGTTGACATAGGATCATCTAAATACTTATTGATATCTCTCTTATAAGCATCTAAATCATTAGATGCCTGATCAGGCCATAATTCTTTAGTCATAGCAAATAGCATATCGATTAGTACAGGCTCATCAGCTTTACATGCTACCTTAACCATTTCTAACTCCTCTATTTAGCTCATATACTATGCTATTTACTACGGCTTTCAATTCCTCATTAGTTCCTTTTGTAACCTTAGGGATAATGTGGTATTTTCTATCTTTATATTGATAGAACTCTTTTCTGAGCTTATTTATCTCATCCTTGAGTGACTTTATATTAAGAGTCACCTCTTCATTGAGGTTAAGACTATTAAGCCTATCTTCTATTGCCTTTAGTCTAAGCTCTAACTCTTCATTCATGCCAGACTCCTTGGTTGCCAGCTCCATTGAATACCTCTTACAATGCCTATACCATATAAGACAAATCTTATAGAGTATGATTTATCTTGTGTATTAGGTATACCTATGATTTCAAAGTCATTCTCACTATCATAGATCGACTGCAATTCTCTATTGACAACTATTGTGTCATTATCAAAGATAACCAGTAGTCTAAACTTACCTCTAAAGGTAATCCTAACCTTATCATACTCTTTTAAGGTAGTGGGTGACCCATCTACCAGAAGAGGTGACACATATGTTAGAGGCATTGACCTCTTTACAAGTTCAACTCCTGACCCTATAATATCCATTGGATATAGGTTATCAGAAGGGAATACATTGTAGTTAGGAGCAAAGTATTCAACTTGATACTCTGTGAATTTGTCTAAATAGGCCAATTCATAGCTACTACACCTTATAGGCTCAAAACAATTAAGCTCGGCATCGCAATCTTCGAAGGCTGCTGTATTCGCTGTACCATAGATAAATCCAGCTGAGCCATTAAGCTTACCTACCATTGACACATTAGGTACATCGATGGCTTGATAAGCAAATCCTCTACCTTGTTTGAAGTCCATCTCTATGATACCTTGATCTACGCCACTTGTACCTTTTACTCCTGATGGGTATAAGTCATTGGAAGGGTATAAATCAGGTAGTGGAACAAGGTCAGGCTTATAAGCTAAGTAGTACACTTCATTGACACTACAGGCTGAAGTTGGTGTAATACCTGATACTTCCGCTACTTTCTTATCCGTGATAACTTGAACACTACCTCCATCTGATACAACTACACCTTTATCGCTAAGCCAGATGGCTCTACCTGAAATGTATGAAATACTAAAATGGTCTTTACATCCTAATACATCTGATAGTTGAGATACAAAGAACTCATAAGGCTGTGAACCTCTTAGAGTATAAGTCCAATTTCTACCCATAACTATGAGACCATAGCTACCTGCTGCTATGCCTGTTATGGTATCAGGCAATACTAAGAAGTCAAAAATATACCAACTATCAGGATTACCTAATGCACTAAAGTATAGCTTATTGCCAACAGCTCCATACATACGCCCACCCATTACTACTAGATACTTTAGTCCTAATGGAGGAGGCCCATTTCTCAGTGTCTGTAACTCTCTACCATCAATTTGAGTGTCATCTAAGCTATCCACATAAGTGGTTTGATCTACCTTTATAGTATCTACAAGAGCAAAATAAGGCCAGTATCCACCTACTCTATAAATACGATAATGAGTTATATCACCTATGGGAGCTGATTCAAATCCCGATAGCTGTATAGCTTGATCTGTTACATCTATGTATGAGCTAAGTGGCGCGGGAGCTGACTCTACACCTAAATCATTATCGTAGAATGTGTAGGTGTATTTGAATGAGCCCGTGAGAGGGCCATCTCCATTAGCCACTCCAGTAAGCTTAATTGTAGGAGTTGGAAGTCCTACAGACTTGGTAACCCCACTTGGCAACATCTTATGCATGGTAGCCCCATCAGACCAGTACCATACTCTATCATACTCAGCAGAAAATCTTTCGGTAGAGTAATAGTATACTACGCCATTAAACTCGTAGAAATAAGGAGAGCCAGCATCTGCATACTTTAGTGGTGCCCTACGTGACCATAAAGCACCTTTACGTAGGTCAATATTAGACAAATCCACAGACTCATCAGGTGCAATAAGGTATGGGGCTGAAACTGTGTTCATACCACCATTGAATGCTGTTATCTCACTAACTCTTAAACTTTGCATACTAAGCCTTTGTTATGCTTCAGACGTCCAAATCTTGCCTGTAAATGTTCCATCTCCATTATCAACTACTTCGACTCTAACGCCACCTAATGTAGTATCAGTAGCCCCTGGTAGCACATATGGATTTTGCTCAATAGTGTCTACCCTACCTTCAAGGTTGATAGTATTCTCAGTAGCATTCTTAACACCAGTTTCTATGTGGTTAAGATTCTGTGCATTTATAGCTGGTGCAGTTCCATCCACCCAGTTAGTAGGTACGTATTCTTGAAATGCCATTTTAATTCTCCTGTATGTTAAATTTTTGTTTCTCTTCATCAGTCATATCTGACAACACATAATGAATAGCTTCACTGGAGTTCTGATCCCCCCAATAAACTCTTACTTCACCTCTACCACCTCCAACAGCAGGCAGGTTGGAACCATAATAACTACCGCCGCCGGCACCTACGCCTCCTTTAGCCGGGCCAAGGTCTGGATTACAGCCCTCACCACCTGAGTGACCACCATCACCAAAAGGAGAGCCTTGACCAACTCCGTACGAGTTACACCCTGGGTTATAACCATTCTTATGCTGAACGCCTACACAAGGGAAGAACACCACATTAGCTGATGGAGAGTAAGATGGTTTACCTACATACCCTGCACTACCACCATTTACAGTAACTGTATGAAACTTTGAAGCTCCACCAGAGCCTCCTACCCCTCCTGCTCCCCCTACAACTACTGTAACAGTCTGACTATCAGCTACAGCCACATCGTCATTGAAATGCTCTCCGGCACCGCCTCCACCTGAAGCAGTTGTAGAAGAAATACCACCTCCTCCGCCTCCTACCATACACACCTTAACAGATGTATAACCGTAAGGCACAGTCCATGAATGGGTGCCTACAGTATTAAATATGATACTACCTGGAGGTGCAGCACGTCTATATACACATTGGCCGTCTATATCCAAATAGTCAACTCTTTGACCATCAATATATAGCTCTTTAATAAGCTTATCATCGATATACAATTTACCACATGTCATCATATCCTCCTTTGAGGTATAGTTAATTTAGATGCATAGTTTGAGGTATGGTCTTTAGCTGTAATCTTAAAGATTTCATTCAGTTGTCGCTGATATTTATTAAGCTCAAGCTCACCTCTTTCTACGTTAGCTGCATCGTTATCGTCCTGTAATGCTGTACCTGTAACATAATGCAAAAATGCGCTAAACCAAATATCAGGAAGTACAAGTTCATTTTGCATAGTGTAAGCTGGTTCAGGAACTGCTGAGTAATACACCTTAACCTTCGTAGATTTAGGAGCCGGCTGCACACTATCAAAAGAGGCATCTGATACTACCCCATGAATATCTTCAAGGGTACAATCTGAAGTATCTACACCTTGTGAGTTACTATCAACTACTACACCATACTTATCCTCTAAAGCTTGAATAATAGATGTATCTTGAGGCTTCAATACAAACTCAATTTCATTATACTTCAAATTATCCTTCAATGCACAAGGGAACTCAGCTTCACCAGCGTCTATCTGCATTCTTGACTCTATAGGAAGATAATTACCTTGATATTCAAGTCTCATAACTCTAAGGGTATCCTTAGGTAAATCATAAACAAGCTTATCGTCTTGTAGGTCTATCTCAGCCTCTTTCTTATAGTAGTTAGTGAATATGCAAATATCCTGTTGACATAGTGACGTGTATAGGGCTAATGTATCATCTTGCCATCTCTCTTTCTTCACATCACCTAATCTCTGCCTAACTGCATTTACTACTGTTTCTACTGTCATGTTATCCCCTATACTGAATATAGACTACATTATCAGAGCCATACGTCTTGAAGTCTGCTGACATATCAGGTGTACCATTAGTACCATCACATACATACCATCCTGCCTCAAGATTAGCCACATCACCAGAATATAGTTTAATCTCGCCTACTACTGAAGGTGGATTACCTTCATGGTAAATATTATGCCCATTATAAGTAAATGATGTACCATTTAAGAACTGTATGTTACCCGCTTTGGATATTGTAATAAAATTGGTTGTCTGAGTATCGTCTTTTACTACTTTAAGGCCAAAATTATTATCTTGAGAGCTAAATATTTTCCATTTATAATCGCCTGAACCTGTATCATGATTGTTATAAATCTGAACACCAGGCTCTTGATTTGATACAAAGGCTAAAAATCCTTTATACTGACCATACTCGCCTGAATGCAAAATAAGCTTATCTTCTAATATTAATGGAGTACCTTTAATGCTGTTACCTATCTGAAATCTCATTCTGCCATCTATATTGTCAGTTTCTACAGTGATTCTCCCTGAAGTTCCATTTTGATCAGGTATACCATCTCTATGGTTAAAACATAGGTTAGCATTCCCATATCCATCATTATAAGTCATTGCAACTGAGCCTGAGCCCCTACCAGTTTCTATATAGGTATTGCTTCTTAGACCTCCAAGAGCATATAACTCACCATCTATTACAGCATCTCCAGTCTTAGATACGTAGTTAGTACTGAGATAGGCCAATCTTACACCATGATCCAATCTTACTGGGTCTTGCTGAAATGTTGGTGGTGAAGGAAATGTCACTTCTCCATTATCTTCAAACACAATCTTTTGTCCTAATGCAATCCCTGCAACTGAAAAAGACTCTATAGATGACCCACTATCCTGGGAACTAATATAAAGACGTGGCAGGCCATTTTTCTTCAAGCCTAAACCTTTATTGCTAATTATCAGATCGCCCTTCATTTCATTAGACCCATCAATATTTAGTTTTTTATCTACCGCATTTCTAACTGCCTCAACTTTACTATCTACCTGATCTATCTTAGCTTTAGTGGACTGCGTAGAAGAATAAGGTATCTTGTCTGCATTTATCTGTGTAATATCAACCTGTCTGCCAGCTCTCATTTGAGGCTCAGTACCCATACCAAAAGTAAGGTCCTCTACTCCGCCCGCTGATTTTTTAATGGCCATTATTTACTCCTGAATTGTTTTTCCTCAATGTAGTATTAGAGTTATCTGACACCCCTGATACTGTTACTTTGGCACTATTCATAATAACTACTGGAGCACAACCTGCTAACAAAGCTATAGCTAATGTGAATACTATATATTTCATGCTTTCACCTTATTCCAATAATCAGCCCATGTAGTATCAGGGTTATTAGGCTTAGCCATCGCTATAATAATCTCACCCATGAAACATACTGTTCTCTGAGTGTCACTATCAAGCCCTCCTAATTGTATTGTAGAAGTATGAGGCTTGTCAAATACTATAGTACCTAATACTTGAAGTGGCTCCCCATTCAAAGCACCTTTTACTTCACCTGTATTGTGGTCATAAATAGCACACAGTGCATTTATAGGTTTACTAAAGTCTACATTAAAATTCCAATTCCCATTTCCTATACTTAAACTTAATTTATTATTTACTGATTTTGCTAACTTCATGTTGTTATTAGCTGATGAAACTCCTTTACCATTCATAAATTCAGCATAAGTGCCATTTTCATCCCAATTAGTAATATCAATAGCAATCATAAGAGTGAAATCCATATTTGAACCATCTACCTTGATTCCCGTATCTATCTGTTCACCTTTACCCTGGAACTTCACTTGATTTTTATCAATTACTTTAGTAGGTAAGCCAGTATCATTTAGTTCTAATCTTAGTGTTTGTAAACCATATTGTGCTGTAAAGTTTCTTGAATAGGTTCCGTTTATAGGTAATCTTTGAGAATCATCGATATCGATTATTTCAGCCCCTTCATTTGTGCAAGCATAGTACCTATCATTATTACCCATAGGAATACTTAATACATGTTCGCCCATTGCCCACTTTACAAGTAGTTCTTGGTCTTCATTTAGCAAATCTAAATCAGCTTGAGTAAATGAGTTGCCATCCAGCATTACTAAGTTGTTGAACTCTACGTTTTCCAATCTGAATGTATCACCACTCAATGAAGGAACTACGAACTGATGTTGACTAAAATCATAATACGTAATATAAGAAGAAGATGTGATAGGCACATCAATGTACCCGTCGTTCTCTAAAGTAATAGCTCTACCACTATTTAGCAATCCTGGAAATTTACCATTATTACCCGTAGGAACATTACGTAGATAGAGATTATACCCATAGTCCCTAGCATATCTCTTCTTAGTTGATGTATCTGTATAGTACCCATCAGGGTCTACAAACTGATACCATGCAAAGTCACCTGGGAATGCAGGCGGGACGCCACCAGTTACGGCATGTTTGAAGCCAAACCTAAGCATTTAACTAACCCATACAGTCGCTGTGGCTGTGATGTAAAGCACGCCATTACCTATGGCTAAGTCCATACCTGCTTTAGCTGCTACTACTACAGAAGAGCCTCCTTCGAAGATAAAGGTTACTGTAGCGTCCTCCGCAACATGCACGATGTTATAGCCTTTGGCTTCTAGGTTAGTAGGAGTACCTACATAGGTATTAGCTTGAATAGGAAAAGCCTGAATAGGCTGTGAATTGTCTTTTACCAACATCTTATTTTCCTTCTTTGTTTTCTTTAACTTCTTTGTTTTCTTTGTTTTCTTTAACTTCTTTAACTTCTTTAACTTCTTTAACTTCTTTAACTTCTTTAACTTCTTTAGCAAGCGTTGGAGCTGGTGTAGGCTTAGGTTGCATAGCTTTAAGCGCTTCCTCTCTGTTATCTGCTTCTACTGTTACTTTCAATTCGGGGTTATGATATTTTGACATTTTACTCTCCTTTTTATAATTTGAAGTGAAGGCTCCGAAGAGCCCTCTATCAAACTATATGTCAGGCCAACCATGTGGGGTTAGGCCTGGAGGCCAGCTACTAACCAGCATAGTTTCCATTCTTGAGATTAGTAGAAACAGTGTCAAGGACAACTCTCGCTACGCCGTTTTTAACAGGAGTACCTGCTGTTCCAGCTACGATACCTACAGTAATAGTCTGACCAGCCTGGAAGAACTTATCTTCTACAGTTGATACAGTAACACCTGTTGCATCACCTGCTACATCTGTGAAGAATGCAGTTCCAGCAATATCTACACTGATCTTAGCACCAGTTGGGAACGCTTCGTCAATGATGAGGTATGCTTTCTTAACGATCGTACCTGGTTCGATAATAGCTGCTGTGTAAGCATCGCCTGAAGCAATTTCTTTGTCACCTGAACCGGTACGAGGCGAACCATCCTCGTATACCGCTGGACAAGTCATTACTACTGACTCTGCATATCTCTTATCTCTGTTGTTAAATCTATCTGCGATTGAAATAAATTGTGCCATTTACTACTCCTTAGTTCTGACGGAAGAATGTATCTACACATACGATACCGTAATCGTGTCCTGATACCTTAGCTTCTATATAGTCTGTATTCTCAGCTTTGAGAATTGTTTTTTGAACGTTCATCCATACCTCAAGTGCAGACTCTGATTTGATACCGAAGTCTTGTGACTCTTGCCACTTATAGTCTGGTTGCTTACCGAATCCGATTTGGATAGCTGAACGACCAAGAATGATTGCTCTTGAAGCCTCTACCGTACCTGTTGCGCCATATCCAGTCTGTCCTTCGAACAGTCCAGTTGAGTCAACATGTCTAAGACCTGCGATCTCCACCTCTGATTTACCAATCTCTGGGCTTGCTTTACCGAATGCCGTATCAGCTTCTATAAAGATGAACGAACCGATCTTACCGATAACACCCTTGATGAGTCTGTTATTCTCACCTCTAACGTCACCCATTGCTGTTACGTCAATGAACTTAGTGTCTTGTCTAAGGTTCTTAGATGCTCTTGAATCGATAACTACCAGCCATACTCTCTTGCCGTCTGCAAGCTGATATGGTTCAAGTGGACGTCTGCTATTACCTACATTGTAACCCTTACCAGATTTAATGATGTCTTCTACATCGAGTACGAAGTCATACGACCATACGTCTGCTGCATCAAGTGCACCAATTGAGGTCTTATCATTAGGCATGATAACATGTGATGGGCCTTCTCCGTTAAGGAAACCTTGTGCTGCATCAAATACCATCTGGTCTTTGGCTCTAATGAATAGGTCAGCCAGTTTTGAACGTGAGTCAGAGTGCTGTGAAATAGACAAATCACCTACATTTACTGCATCGAATGCATCACCGTTATCTACTGACCATCTAAGACGTCTAACTCTCAGCTTATCTGAGAATAGTTTCTTCTGCTCTGAATTACCCCAAGCCTGCTCTTTATCAACGTGAGCTTTTGATGTTAGGTTACCATCGAACTGGAATCTAATCTCGTGACCTTCAGTTGCTGAAAAGTCGTTCTTCTGGTAAATTACCGCGTCGCTTGACGTACCTGTAAGACCATCCCAAAAAGATGTTGAACGTGCTTGTATCAGTCCTTCAAGCATCCATCCATTACGGACGAGAATACTATCGTAAGGTACTACACCTGTGCCTGATGCTGTTGCCATTTATTACTCCTAAAATGTGATATGTGCGTAGTCGATGCCAGGGTCTGGAGTTTCCGCAATAGCTTGCTGACTACCTGTAAGGGTATTCATATTAGCTGTTTGAGAAGGCTCCTGCCCTTTATCGACTACCTTAGGCCCTTCAATGAAGGCCACCGCTTTTTCTAAATATGTGTCAAAGTCAATTTCGCCATCGAGGAGTTGCTTAGCATAAATTGGAGGAACCATCAGTTCAAGCTGTTCAGGAGTAACCGGTGTTTCCCTATTCTGATTGAACTCTTCGAGCCGTCTTTTACGGTATTCGATCTCTGTTTCCTCTTTAGCCTTTTTGCTAACCTCTTCAAGCTTTTCCTTGACCTTGTCTTTTGCCTGTGCTTCCAGCTGTCGCATACGCTGATACCACTCATCGGGGTTAGCATATTTCAGCTCTTCAAGCTCTTTCTGCTCTTCTGGAGATAATCCTGATGTAGGAGTCTCGTACTGTGCAAGTTGTTGCTTGAGTGCTTCAGCCTCTGCCTTGAGTGCTTTCAGCTCTTGCTGTGCCTTCGTATAAGAGGACTGTGTGTCCCTAAACGATTTCGTGGCCGCTACAGCTGCTTTAAGCTCAGGACTAATACCTTCGGGATAGATGAACTTACCGTTATCATCCACCTGAATATTTTTGAGAATCTCGTTAACCTGTGTCCGAATGTCCACCTTAGACTCTTCAGGTTCGGTATCGATCTTCTCTACTACCTCTTCTACTGGGTTCTCATATCCGAACTCAGCGAAGTAGTCTTGTGCCGTTTTAGGCGTTTCATTTTCAGTTTGTTCGGAAACCTGTGTATTTGGTACTTCCATATCAATCATTCCTTTATCTAGAATATGGTTGAATCGATAGTTTTCAACCTATATCCATTATCATATCATCATAAAGATTAAAGTTTTATTAAATTTTAAGAGTTTTTTAGATATAATGAAGTTATAAGAAAAACTAATACAAGGATTACTATGGCTATCGATGAATCACTCCGTTTGAAGATAGAAGCGGAACTAAGATTGGGTAAGAAGCCTAAAGAGCTGAGTGAGAAGTATGGAGTGCCGTACGTCACTATCAATGGGTGGAATAAGAAATTGAAGGCAGAGAGGGAGAACGCTGAGGTAGATGCACTATTGGAGGTTGATGAGTCAGTGCTACACCACATAGCTGATGAGGTGAAGAAAGACGCGCCCCTACCAGAGGCTAAGAAAGTGGAAAAGTTAGTGGGTCAGGTCGATGGACTAAAGAGGCTGGAGGACAAGACCAGAGAGCTGAGTCTGTCGATACTGAACCAGGTAAGTAACTACTTGGCCCTACAAGAAGAGCCCAACATGCGCGACCTGAAGGACGCCGCTACCATTGTGACCACCATACATAATGCTATGTTCAACAAAGCTAGCACTCAGGTCAATGTTATGAACTCGACTACTATCAACACAGAAAAGCGCGAGATATTCCGTGCAAACCTGAAGGCTTAACATGAGCTGGTATATGCCTAACATAACCGAAGAACAATTCGATGAAATCTATGCAGGTACACCTGTGATAGCTGAGAAACATCTATGGCAGAATGAACCTGAAAGTGATGAGGACGCTTTGATTAACTACTACCCTAGTAAACTGTGGAGATTGACTAGTGGTATTTATAAAATCGAGAGTAAAGAAGGTGATTTGATACCTTTTGCGCCTAACTTCGCCCAGCATTATGTATATGCTCACTATTTAAAACACCCTAGAATGATTATTCTGAAGAGTAGACAGCAGGGAATATCTACCTTCTGGCTAATGTTCTTCTTCGATGAGGCTTTAGTGCAGGATAATATGAAGTTCGGTCTAATGGCTCAGGGTTTGAAGGAAGCCAAGACACTGAAGGAAAGGATAGTACGTGCATGGGAACATTTTCCCACAGAGCTAAAAGAATTCCTGGGCATTGGCGTTACTAAGCAAAACCACGATGAATTTAGCCTTACTAATGACAGTAAGATTTATATTGCCACCTCATTTCGTTCTGGTACCCTACAAGGGCTACACATATCTGAGTTCGGTATGATTGCCGCTAAGACTCCTGAGAAGGCTAAAGAAACTAAAACAGGGTCGATGCAGGCCATTAGAGGAGGCCTGCCGGTGATATTAGAGAGTACCGCGATGGGTAGGTCGAACATGTTCTATGATGAATGGATGAAAGCCGTGGGGCATACTGGCAACTTGGCTCCTAAAGATTTCCAGCCAGTATTCCTATCGTGGGCTGACGATCCCGATTGTAGAATTGACATACCTCAGATTATTGATTCTGAGGCTGAAACCTACTTCAAAGAAGGTTGTATAGAATACGAACTATATACAGGTAAGAAGCTTGAGTTAAGCAATGAGCAGAAATGGTGGTGGATTGCTCAACTTAGAGAGTTCAATGGCGATAGAGAAATGATGGGACAAGAATATCCACTTTTTCCTGAGGAAGCATTTATGGCCACTAAAGACGGGTCTTACTGGTCAAAGCTATATAGAGCCGAAGTAGTAGCTAGAGGTCGATTGGTTGAGGGATTGTATGAGGCTAATCTGCCGGTTGATGTTGCTGTCGATTTGGGCATGAATGATATGATGGTGTTAGTATTCTTTCAGACTTTTAATAATGAGCTGCGGGTTATTGACGAGTATCATAATAGCGGAGAAGGGATACTACACTACGTGAACAAAATGAGAGAGAAAGGCTATAAGTATAGGTCAGTCTACCTGCCGCATGACGCTGTTGTAAAAGAGCTAGGTACTGGTAAGAGTCGATATAGCATCTTTAGGGAAATGGGAGTACCTGTGAGGTTACTACCTAGAACTAGGAACGTGCAGAATGATATAGAACTTGTCAGAAAAGCTATACCTTATATGTGGTTCGATGCCGCTAAAACTAAATACCTACAGACAGCTATGGATGCTTATTCTCGTGAATGGGACGATAGATTAGGTGTTTTCAAAGATAGGCCACTACACAACGAATGGAGTCACCCTGCTGATGCCATAAGGTACATGGTGGTAGCTGCATATCACAAGATAAGACCTAAGGGTAGAGTGGATGAAGCCGTGATGAAGCGTAAACTAACTAATGTGGTCGATGGTCTAGCCTTGTAGGGTGCCTGTGACTCCCAGATACTTATTAGATTACATAATTTAATAATACCTAAAATTTCTGCGAGTGCACAAAGTGGTGTTAACCTGTGACTTCTAGATACTTATTAGATTACATAATTTAATAATACCTAAAATTTCTGCGAGTGCACAAAGTGGTGTTGGCCGCCATAGCCTCGCCTTATATTGAACATCAACCCCTCCCTCTTATACTCATAGATAATCACACCTAACCACTGCCAAACACATAATGATACCAATTATCATAAATGATTGTCACCAAGATTAATTGATAATAATCATTATAATATCCCTATTAATTCAATTTATTTAAATTTAAGAATCTATTAACCACTCATTAACCATACCATGGTATAATATATTTAGAAAGAGGCCAGGAACCCTGGATGATTTCAAGAATTCATAAATTATCTCATTTAATCTTATTTTAAGATGAATGAGGCTATAATATATTTAGAAAGAGGCCAGGAACCCTGGATGATTTCTAGAATTCATAAATTATCTCATTTAATCTTATTTTAAGATAAATGATGATACAATATGACTAGAAATCGACCAGGAACCCCTGGGTGATTTCATAAATTATTTCATTTAATCTTATTTTAAGATAAATGATGGTACAGTATGATTAGAAATCGACCAGGAACCCTGGTGATTTCAAGAATTCATAAATTATCTCATTTAATCTTATTTTAAGATAAATGATGATACAATATGATATACTAAAAATAAGGAGTGACCTATGACACCACGAGATTATATGAGAAAATTAACTGCCCTTTCTTGGGATATCCCAAGAGATAAACCTAAATTATTCTCTGAATATGACCGATTAAATGGGATTTTAGAGGATGTGATAGAGTATGGCGAGGAATCAAGATTCAAATATTTTAAGAAAGAATTCGAGAAATTCAAAGAGGCCCTGAAATAAGAGGCCTCTTAGATGGATTGTGGGCATATCTCAAGGGATATGACCTAAATCTATCTATTTAAAGGAATCAATTATGACCAAAAAAGAAATTTGGACTAAGGTATCGGAAATCGCGGCTAACCACAATCTTTCAGAGGTGGTTATTAAAGAATTGGCAGAGATTCTTGAAC